>Ga0214471_10000195_pt1 | contig 55970 bp, 48 predicted proteins | sample RVTome_5_FD_207665 | JGI IMG/M metagenome (GOLD analysis project Ga0214471, IMG submission 207665) | Soil microbial communities from uranium-contaminated site in the Upper Colorado River Basin, Wyoming, United States - RVT142D155 | ecosystem: Environmental > Terrestrial > Soil > Contaminated >... | reverse complement strand
CCGAGCCGCTGGTCATGGCGACCGTTGGCGAGGACATTCAGCCCTACCTCGAGCGGCTCGACGAGCTCGGCATCGGCTCGGCGCACCTGCGCCGCATCCGCGGTCAGTTCACTGCGCAGGCGTTCATCACCACCGACCTGGACGACAATCAGATCACCGCGTTCCATCCGGGCGCGATGAATTACTCGCACGAGAACCGGGTCTCGTCCTCGCTCGGGGCGCGGCTTGCGATCGTGTCGCCCGACGGCAAGCAGGGCATGCAGGAGCACGCGCGCCAGTGCGCCGAACACGGCATCGCATTCGTGTTCGATCCGGGGCAGGGGCTGCCGATGTTTTCGGCCGGCGAGCTCACCGAGTTCGTGCAACTTGCACAGTACGTGGCGGTCAATGATTATGAGGGCAAGATGCTCGAGGATCGTACCGACCGCAAGCTCGAAGACCTAGCGCGCCAGGTGAAGGCGCTAGTAGTGACGCTCGGCGCACGCGGCTCGCTGGTGTTCGCCGACGGTAAACGCCACGAGATCCCGAGCGTTGAGGCGGAAAGGCTGGTCGATCCGACGGGGTGCGGCGACGCCTATCGCGCGGGCCTGCTCTACGGGATTGCGCAGGGCTGGGACTGGCCGGTGTGCGGGCGGCTGGGCGCCGTGATGGGCGCAGTCAAGATCGCGCATCGCGGCGCGCAGAACCACCCGCTCGAGCGCCAAGATATCGAGGCGCGCTACCAGCGCGCTTTCGGCTACTCGCCTTGGAAAGGATGACGTCATGAGATACGCAATGATCCTCGCACTCCTCGCGGCTGTGCTCGCGGGCTGCGCCAGCAGCAAATCCGGCAGCGTCTATTCGCGCGACGAGGCACGCCGCGAGCAGACCGTGCGCCTGGCAACGGTCGAATCGGTGCGCGGCGTGCTGATCGAAGGCACGCGCAGCGGCATCGGCACCGCCGCCGGCGGCGTGGTCGGCGGCGTCGCGGGCAGCGAAGTCGGCCGCGGCAAAGGCGCGACGATCGGCACGGTACTCGGCGCGGTGGCGGGCGGCGTCGCCGGCTCCGTGATCGAGGAGGGCGCCACGCGCCGCAACGGCCTCGAGATCACCGTGCGGCTCGAAAGCGGCGGCTTGCGGGCGATCGTCCAGGAAGGCGACGAGCAGTTCAAACCGGGCGAGCGCGTGCGCCTCGTGACCCACGGCGGTGTCACCCGCGTCACGCACTGAAGAACGTCGCTGTGTTGCGCAGCGGCGTTCCGCTGCAACGCAACACATGACGTCTGGAAAAATGCGTCCGGCCTTGCTACAAAAAATCGAGGGAACCTCTGAACAAGTTCCGCGCATGCGCGCAACTTGCTCAGTGGTTCCCTAGCGCAGCTTTTCGCGGATCTTCGCGGCGTAGCCTTCCAGCGCTTCGCGCGGCGGGTTCTTTACCGGCCAGGTGAGCGCCATACCGTCGCCCTCGTGCCGCGGCAGCAGGTGCAGGTGGTAGTGGAACACGGTCTGCCCCGCTGGCTTGCCGTTCGCCTGGTAAACCGATAGCCCCGGCGGCGCGAATGCGTCGCGGATGGCGCGCGCCACGCGCGCGCTCGCACGCCCGAGCGCCGCGGCCTGCGTGTCATCCACCGCATAGAGGTTTTCGGCGTGCGCCTTGAGCGCGACGAGCACGTGGCCAGGATTGACCTGGCCGATGTCCATGAAGGCGAGCGTCAGCTCGTCCTCGTGCACCCTGATCGACGGAATCGTTCCGGCCACGATCCTGCAGAACACGCAATCGCTCATGCGAATATCCCGGTGCTGGAGCTGCCCTATGGTAACGCCGCCGCGCGCCTCATTCTGTGCCGACGCGCTGATAGCCGCGGCAACCGACCTGCACGAGCCTGCGGTCCTCGAGCCCGAGCGCACTGAGCGCGCCGCCCCAGACGCAGCCGCTGTCGAGCCCAGCGAGGCGCCGGGTGAGCTTGAGCCCGAGCACGGACCAATGGCCGAAGACAATCGACGGCTCACGGCGCGCCGGACGCGCCTCGAACCACGGCAGTGTGCCCTTTGGCGGCGCCAGACCCTTCGCGCGCAGATCCATCTTTCCCTCGCGCGTGCAGAAACGCAGCCGCGTCATGGCATTGATGATCACGCGTAGACGGTCCCAGCCGACGAGCGAGTCGTCCCAGCGGTTCGGCCTGCCGCCGTACATGTTCTGCAAGAACGCGCGGTAGTCGCTCGCGCGCAGCGCCTTCTCGACCTCCGCGGCGAGGCGCTGCGCCTTGCGCATCGTCCACTGCGGCAGCAGGCCCGCGTGCACCATCGCATGCGCACTCTCGACGTGTATCAGTGGCCGCGCGCGCAGCCAGTCGACGAGTGCGCGCGCATCGGGCGCGCCGAGTACCGCATCGAGCGTGTCGCTGGCGCGCGGCTGCTCCAGGCCCTCGTAGATGCATACCAGGTGCAGGTCGTGGTTGCCGAGCACTACAATCGCCCGCTCCCCAAGCTCGCGCACGAAGCGCAGCACCTCAAGCGACTTCGGCCCGCGGTTCACTAGGTCGCCGACGAACCAAAGCCGGTCGCGCGCCCGATCGAAGGCGAGACGCTGGAGCAGCGCGCGCAGCTCGTCGTAGCAGCCTTGCACATCGCCGATCGCGTAGGTCGCCATGCGGCCGGCGACTATAGCAAACCGCGGTGCCGGCCCCACGGAAGCTCTGCAAAAGTTGCGCGCATGCGCCATGTGGGGCGAAGGGGCCCCTCACCCCTCGCCCTGGCGAAACCCCAGGAACCGACCTCAACTCATTCACTTGCGTCATTCGGGGACGGGGCGATTTTCGCGCATCTCTGCGCCGTCCGCCGGCTTGACCTGCGGCGAAAATCGCGGCGGTCTCCCACGCGGAACTTGCGCAGAGCTTCCCTAGAGCGATGCGTCGAGGCGGCGATACTGAATCGCCTCGGCGACGTGCGCGGCGCCGACCTCAGGCCCGCCGCCGAGATCGGCGATGGTTCGCGCCACCCGCAGCACGCGATGGACCGCGCGCGCCGAGAGCGAAAGCTTCACGATCGCCTGCCGCAAGAGCGCCGTGGCTTGCGTCCCGATGTGACAATGGTGCTCGGTCTCGCGCGGCGTGAGCAGCGCGTTTGGTTTCCCCTGCCGCTCGAGCTGGCGCGCGCGCGCCGCGGTCACGCGCTCACGCAACGCTCGCGAGGACTCGCCGGCGGACGCCGAAGTGAGCTCGACATCGAGCGGCGCGGGCGCCTCGATCTTCATGTCAATGCGATCGGCGAACGGTCCCGAGACGCGGCTGCGATAGCGAGCGATCGTATCTGGGGTGCAGCGGCAGCGGCCTGAGGCATGCCCGAGCCAGCCGCAGGGACAGGGATTCATCGCCGCCACCAGCTGGAAGCGCGCCGGGAACTGGGCCTGGCGCGCGGCGCGCGCTATCGAGATCGTTCCCGACTCGAGTGGCTCGCGCAGCGCCTCCAGCACCTCGCGCCGGAACTCGGGCAGCTCGTCTAGAAACAGCACGCCGTGATGCGCCAGCGAGATTTCTCCCGGGCGCGGCGGACTGCCACCGCCGACCAGCGCAACGCTCGAGGCGGTGTGATGCGGCGCGCGGTACGGCCGCACGCCCCAGTGCGATGGGTCGAAGCCGCCGCTTGAAGCCGAGTGAATCGCCGCGGCTTCAAGCGCCTCGGCCTCGCTCATCGGCGGCAAAATGCCCCGAAGGCGAGCCGCAAGCATCGACTTTCCGGTTCCGGGCGGCCCGATCATCAGCGCGCTGTGCCCTCCAGCCGCGGCGACTTCAAGCGCACGCTTCGCCTGCGCCTGCCCCTTGACCTCCGCGAAATCAGCGTACGCCGTGACGAACGCCACCGGCTGGCAGCGAAATTCGGCGAGCGGCACCTCGCCTGCTAAGTGAGCACAGACTTCAAGCAGGGTATTTGCGGGCAGCACGCGCGCACCTGTGGCGAGGCCGGCCTGCGCGGCGTTGACCCCGGGCAGCACGAAGGCGCGTCCGCTGTACCCCGAGGCAAGCGCCATCGCCAGCGCGCCGCGCACCGAGCGCAGCTCGCCGGTGAGCGACAGCTCGCCTGCGAATTCGTGCTCCGCGAGCGTCTCGCGCCGCAGCTGGCCGCTCGCGGCTAGGATGCCGAGCGCGATCGGCAGGTCGAAGCGGCTCGAGTCCTTGGGCAGATCGGCAGGTGCGAGGTTCACTGTGATACGCCGCGCCGGAAACTCGAAGCGCGCGTGATGCAACGCCGCGCGCACGCGATCCTTTGCCTCGCGTACCTCGGTATCCGGCAGGCCGACGATATGGAACGCTGGCAGCCCCGGGCCGAGGTGTACTTCTACGGTCACTTCGGGCGCGTGGATACCGCGAAGCGCGCGGCTAGCCACCACTGCCAGCGTCATGAGCCTCCCCGCGGCGCGAGGCGCCGCTCATTCGAGGAGCAACGCGGCGACGGGCGAGGCCGTTTACGGCGCTGGCGGCCGAAGCGTCTCGAGCGAGGCGAGGCGGGCTTCGAGCGCCGCAAGCTTGGCCTGCGCGCGCTCGAGGAGCTTGCGCTGGACCTCGAAGTCCTCGCGCGCGACCAGGTCGAAGCGGTCGAAGAACGCCACCAGCATGGCCCGCAGGTTCTTTTCGAGATCCTGCGCGGGGGAGTTGCGCAGCGCCTCGGAGATGCGCTCTCCGAGCTCGTCTAGCGGGCGCTTGTCAGCCATTGCCTGGGGGCGCGTTCGCGGGGGGCGGCGAGTGTAGCACGCGACTGCACTACTCCCGGGCAGGATCTAAACCAGGCGCCCTGAAACGGTGCGTGCGTTTCTTCATTGCAACGCAGCAAGTCCATAGATATATGAAATTAATGAAATAAGTTTACTGGCACAGGAGGTGCTTACTTGCAGCACAATCTTTAATTACGGAGAACCCTATGCGCACCAAGCTTGTTACCGCAGCCCTCGCGGCTGCTCTCGCCGTCCCGGCTACTGCCAGCGCCCAGGCGAACTCGCCCCATTCCCTCACCGGGAACGTTGGTCTGTACAGCCAGTACATTTTCCGCGGCCTGACGCAGACCAACAAGGATCCGGCCCTGCAGGGCGGCTTCGACTACAGCCACTCGAGCGGCCTGTACGTAGGCACCTGGGGCTCGAACATCAGCTGGCTCTCCGATTCGCCCACCGTTACCGGCTATTCGAGCAGCAGCCTCGAGCTGGATTTCTACGGCGGCTACCGCGGCAGCGTCGGCGACCTCGGCTACGACGTCGGCCTGCTTAATTACTACTACCCCGGCACCCACAGCACTGCGGTCGCGGCGGGCACGTTCAAGGCCAATACGACTGAGATCTACGGCGGGCTGTCCTGGAAGTGGCTCAGCGCCAAACTTTCGGTGAGCGTCGCGGACGAGACCTTCGGCGTGGCGAACAGCGACGGTACGTACTACCTCGACCTGAGCGCCAATTACCCCATCACCGACAAGCTGACGCTGAACGCGCACTACGGTATCCAGGAATTCAAGGGTTCGACGGGTGCCTTTTCCAACGACGCGAACGCCTCGTACAAGGACTGGAAGCTCGGCGTGAGCTACGCGTTGCCGGACTCATTCACGGTCGGTGCCTACTACAGCGATACCGACATGAATGCGGCGCAGACAATTTTCTACACGAACACGCCGGGACGTTTCGTGGGCAAGGAAGCGTTCACGGTATTCGTGCAGAAGACGTTCTGAGACGCGATTCGCGCGGGGCCGGCCGGGAAGGCGGCCCCGGGCATCTTTAACGGGGGAAATCGGATGAAACTGATTACCGCAATCATCAAGCCATTCAAGCTCGACGAGGTGCGCGAGGCGCTCTCGGCGATCGGCGTGCAAGGCGTCACCGTGACCGAGGTCAAGGGCTTTGGTCGGCAAAAGGGCCACACCGAGCTTTACCGCGGCGCGGAGTACGTGGTCGATTTCCTGCCGAAGATAAAGCTTGACGTCGCCGTCAAGACCGAGCTGCTTGAACTGGTGATCGAGGCGATCGAGAAATCAGCCAACACCGGGAAGATCGGGGACGGCAAGATTTTCGTCTTCGATTTGGAGAGAGTCATTCGCATCCGTACCGGCGAAACGAACGCGGATGCGCTCTAGGAGAACAGCATGAAAGGATTGTTTACGCTTATCGCGCTGTCCGCCTCGCTCGCATTCTCGGGGGCTGGTCTGGCGCAGGACAAACCCGCGGCGCCGGCGACGGACAAGCCCGCCGCCGAGGCGGCGGCCGCACCGGCGGCCGAGGCTGCGAAGCCGAAGCTAGACTCTGGCGACACCGCCTGGATGCTCGCTTCGACGGTACTCGTCATCGTCATGATCATTCCGGGCCTGGCGCTGTTCTATGGCGGCATGGTGCGCTCGAAGAACGTGCTTTCGGTGCTGATGCAGGTGCTGGTGAGCTTTTCGCTCGTCTCGGTGCTGTGGGCCCTGTTCGGCTACAGCCTCGCGTTCAGCGAGGGCAACAGCTTCATCGGTGGCTTCAGCAAATCAATGCTATCGGGGATAACGCCCGAGTCGCTGCAGGGCACCATCCCGGAGCTGCTGTTCGCGGCGTTCCAGCTGACGTTCGCGGCCATCACGCCGGCACTGGTGATCGGCGCCTTCGCCGAGCGCATGAAGTTCTCGGCGGTGCTCTGGTTCCTGTCGCTGTGGCTGTTCGTGTGTTACGCGCCGATCGCCCACATGGTATGGGGCGGCGGCTGGATCGGCACGATGGGCACGATCGACTTCGCCGGCGGCACCGTGGTGCACATCAACGCCGGCGTCGCCGGCCTGGTTGCGGCGGTCGTGCTCGGCAAGCGCAAAGGCTACGGCCGGCTCGCGATGCCGCCGCACAACTTGTCGTTCACGCTGATCGGCGCAGCACTGCTGTGGGCGGGCTGGTTCGGTTTCAACGCGGGCAGCGCGTTGGCGGCCAACGGCAGCGCGGCGCTAGCGATGATGAACACCCAGCTTGCCACGGCGGCGGCGGTGCTGGGCTGGACCTTCGCCGAGTGGCTGGTGAAGGGCAAGCCGAGCCTGCTCGGCGCCGCCTCGGGCGCGATCGCCGGACTGGTGGCGATCACCCCGGCGTGCGGCAACGCCGGCCCGATGGGGGCCATCGTGCTCGGCGCGCTCGCCGGCGTGCTGTGCTTCGCCGCGGTGGCCTACCTCAAGCGTGCGCTCGGCTACGACGATTCGCTCGACGTGTTCGGCGTGCATGGCGTGGGCGGCATCGTCGGCGCACTGGGCATCGGCGTGCTGGCCTCACCGGGGCTCGGCGGCGCCGGATTCGCGAGCGGGGTCGAGAGCATCGGCGCGCAGTTCACGAACCAGGCGATCGCCGTGGGTTTCACGCTGATCTATACCGCGATCGCGAGCTACATCCTGCTCAAGTTGATCGACATGACGATCGGGCTGCGGGTCACCGACGAGGCCGAGACCGAAGGCCTGGACATCGCCACGCACGGCGAGAGCGCATACAACACCTGAGCAAAGCGCGCCGCAATCTTCTGCGGCGCTGCGAACTTCCGGCGGGGCGCTTCAGCGCCCCGTTTTCTTTCTGGCGCGCGCGGCGTCAGCGCGCGAGCTTCTCGAGCAGCGCGACCAGGTGCTTGCGCTCGGCGGCGCTCAGTCGCGCGGCCACGCGGCGTTCGTGGCTCGCGATGCGGCGCTTCATCGTCGCGAGCAGGGCGCGCCCGGTGGTGGTCAGCCACAGGCCGTTGGTGCGCCGGTCCTCGCCACGGCGGCGCTCGATCATCGCGCGCTCCTCGAGGTGATCGAGCACCCCGACCATGGTCGAGCGATCGAGTCCGACCTCGTGTGCCAGGCGGCTCTGCGTCACCCCCGGATTCGCCTCGATCAGCATCAGCACGCCGGCGCGCCCGGGCGAAATGCCGTGAACGCGCTGCGCGAAGTCGCGGAACACCGCCTGCTGCGCGCGCCGCAAGCGGTAGCCGAGCAGACCCGATAGCGTACCGATGGCCAGGCGCCTGTTGTTGAGGGCGGCCTTGGAGGAGCGGCTGGTCATCTCGATTGTGCCGAATTAGCTTTTAATATCAACAATTTGACTTTCCAACTAACGCGGCGTTAGCATCGTAGTCGAAGCACGAAGCGTTCGCAAGGCGCACTACCGCTCAGTGCGGTTCCTGCTCATGCACATCAAGCTCGAAGGCCATGACGCGCCGGTTCCGGTCGAGGCCGGGGACACGATCCTCGCCTCGCTGATCCGCGCCGGGGTCGCGTTTCCGTTTTCCTGCCAGGCCGGCAACTGCGGCACCTGCAAGTGCGAACTCCTCTCGGGAGACGTCTTCGAGATCGAGTACTCCGAGCACGCGCTGAGCGCCGAGGAGCGCGCGAAGGGTGTCATCCTCGCCTGCCGCAGCCAGGTCTGGGACGACACGGTAGTGCGGCGCCTCGACACCGAGGAGCTGGTGCTGCACCCCTCGCGCGTCATGCGCTGCCGCGTGGTCGACCTCGAGGATCTGACGCACGATATCAAGGGTCTGCACCTGGCGATCGAGGCGGGCGGACCGATTGCATTTTCGGCGGGGCAGTACGCACAGCTCGAGTTTGGCCCGGCGCTATCGCGTCACTACTCGATGGCGAACACGCCGGGCGAGCCCGAGCTCCTGTTCCACGTACGACGCATGCCGGGCGGACACACCAGCACGCATGTCGCCGAGCGCCTCAAGGTCGGCGATAAAATCAAGGTTTCGGGCCCGCTCGGCGTGTCGTACCTGCGCGACCAGCACGTAGGGCCGGTACTGCTGGTGGCGGGCGGCAGCGGACTGGCGCCGATGCAGTCGATTCTCGAGACGCTGCTCGGACGTGGCTACGGCTCGTCCGTGTCGCTTTATTTCGGCGTGCGCAGCGAGCGCGACCTGTACCACGAAGCACGCCTCAAGGAGCTGGCCGCGGAACATCGCAACTTCAGGTATCACATCGTGCTCTCGGAGCAAAAGGGCGAGAAGGGTCGGCGTTACGGTCTGGTGCACGAGGCGGTCGCTGCTGACCTGAAGGACAGCGACGGCCTGATGGCCTACCTCGCCGGGCCGCCGGTGATGGTCGAGGCGGCGAGCGCGCTGCTCGCGGAGCGGGGACTCGCGCCGCGCCAGATCCACGCCGACGCGTTCTACAACCAGACATGACGAACAACGCAACGTTGCGTTGCGCCCTGCGCTCCGCGGCGTTAGCCGGCCCGAACAGGCAGCTACGAACCTGCGCGGCGATGCGCGCAATCCGGATGCACCGCGACGAGAGCACTTTGCAACAATCGTCATCCGAGTCGACATGGACCTGAAGGGCAGGGGGGCAATCGTCACTGGCGGCGCGCAGGGCATCGGTCTGGCGATCGCGAATGACCTGATAGCGCACGGCGCCGGCGTGGTAATTGTCGATGCCGGGGTCTCGATCTCGGGCGAGCCGCTCCAGCCGCGGCTCGCCGACGAGGTAGTAAAGAACATGGACCGTGCAGCCGCAGTTTGCGGTGATGTTGCCGATCCGGAAGTCGCGCGCGCCGCGGTCGAACTGGCGGTGGCGCGCTTCGGCGGCGTGGACATCGTGGTGAATAACGCCGCCATCATCCGCGACGCTCTCATCTTCAAGTCCGATGCCGCAGCCTGGGAAACGGTGCTGCGCACCAACCTCACCGGCGCCTTCTGCATGCTGGCGGCGGCCACCCCGCTGATGCGCGACCAAGCGAAAGCCGGTCGCGCGCCGGGTTCGATCGTGAACATCGTGTCTTCCGCCGGCCTGTACGGCAACTTCGGGCAGGCTGCGTACGCTTCGGCGAAGGCCGGCCTCGTCGGCCTGACGAGGGTCGTGGCGCACGATCTGGCGCGCTCGAAGATTCGCGCCAACGCGATCGCGCCGTTCGCCGCGACGCGCGTCACCGAAAGCATCCGGCCGGCAAACGACGCCCAGGCTGCATACAAGGAAAAAGCGCTCAAGGTGCCCGCGTCCTACGTCGCGCGACTGGTGACCTTTCTGTCTTCGCCCGCCTCCAGCGCAGTCAGCGGGCAGCTTTTCGGCGCGCGTGGGCGCGAGGTGTTCGTGTTCTCGCAGCCGCGGCCCGCGCAGCGCCTGCTGCAGCCGGGCGGCGGCTACGATCTGGCCGGGTTTGCGCAGGGCGCCAAGGTCTTCGAGCCCTACTACGCCGAGCTCGTGACCGACCTCGAGGCCTTTGCGGCCGATCCCGTTCTCTAATCGACCAGGAAATCCGGATGCCCGCCTATCCCACCATCAAGACCATCGATGAATTCAACGCGCAGCCCGAGGAATACCGCGTCGCGGTGCGCAAGATCGTGCGCAGCCACGCGCTGAACGAACTCTATGGCGCGCAGGTATTCGACGAGCCCGCCATTACGCTGGCGCCGACGCCGCACGCCAAATGGCTCACCTGCCGGGTGGCGATGGAGGAATACCACCACCACGTTCGCTTCAGGGAGCTCGCCGACCAGATCGGCGTCAAGCCCGAGGAAATGGACACGAAGCACAAGCGCCCGCTCAACATCTTCGAGTTCCCGCTGGATTCGTGGGAGCAGTTCTGCGTCATCAAGATGCTTGGCGATCTGGCCGAAATCTTGCAGGTCGAGGACCTGCTGCACTGCTCGTTCGTCCCGCTGCGCAACATCGCCCGCACCACGATGCCCGAGGAGAAATTCCACGCCCAGTTCGGGCTCGACTTTTGCGTCGATCTGGTGGAGACCGAAGAAGGCAGGAAGCGCGTCCAGGTGGCGATCAACCGGTTCTACCCGGAGGCGCCCAAGTTTTTTGGGTCCAGCAACTCCAAGAACAACGCCCTGTACCGCAAGTACGGCATCAAGCTGCGCTCGAACGAGGAGATGCGCGCCGACTACATGGCGCGCGCCAGGGACACCGTTGAGAAGCTCGGCCTGAATCTGCCTGAAGTCGCCGTCGCGGCGTGAGCGCGAAGCTGCGCGATTGGTAATGGCGGGCACGGGAATGCAATGGCGCAACCGCTGAACGCGGCTGACGTGCTGCTCGCTCGCGCTGGCGAGGCCACGCTGCGCGACCGCCCGGCGATCCTGCAGGGCGGGCGCGAAACGAGCTACGGCGCGCTCGCCGAGTTGACTGCACGGGTGGCGGCGGCACTGCGCGATGCGGGCCTCGCGCCTGGCGAGCGCGTGTGCCTGCTGATGAACGACACCGCTCTGTTCTGCGCGGCCTTCCTCGGTGCGCTCATGACGGGCGCGGTGGCAATCCCGCTCAACACCCGGCTGCCGGCAAAGGACCTGCGCTTTATCGCCGAGGACAGCGACGCCGCGCTGCTGATCCACGACCCGTCGTTGGCGCCGCTCGCACGCGAGCTCGCCGGCGAAGGCGCACGCCCGCGACTGCTTGCGTCGCGCGACGGCGCCGCATCGCTTGAAGGACGCGCACAGATCGCAGCCCCCGCCTCAGGATCGCATGCGACGAGCGGATCCGATCCCGCTTTCTGGCTCTACTCCTCGGGCACCACAGGCCGGCCGAAGGCAATCATCCATAGCCACAGCAATGCGGCGCAGGCGGGCAAGCTGCTGCGCGAGGTGGCCGGCGTGGGGCCGGGCAGCGTCGTGCTCGCAACCTCGAAGCTGTTCTTCGCCTTCGCGCTCGACAATGCCTTTACCGGGGTGCTCGCCTGCGGGGCGACCACCATCCTGAATGAGGGCTGGCCCGAGCCCGAGACGATCCTCGCGCAGGTGACGCGGCACCGCCCGGGGGTGTTTTTTACCGTGCCGACGTTCTTTCGCCGGCTGCTCGCCCTGCCCGCGAAACAACTGCGCGCCTTCGCGGGCACGTCGATCAACGTCACCGGCGGCGAGCGCCTGCCGGAGGCGATCCTGCGCCAGTGGCGTGCGACCGTTGGTACCGACATCCTGGTCGCCTACGGCATGTCGGAGACTTTCTGCAACGCCATGTCGAACTTTCCGGAACGCAAGCGCGACGGCAGTGTCGGCGTGCCGCTCGAAGGCGTCCAGGCCCGCGTCCTCAATGCGCAGGGCGCCGAGGTCGCGCCCGGCGAGCCCGGTGTGCTGTGGGTGCGCCACCCGTCGCTCGCGCTCGGCTACAAGGACCCGGAGGCGACCGAGCGCGCGTTTCGTGGTGGCTGGTTCTGCACCGGGGATCTGTTTACGCGCGACGGGGACGGTTTCTTCACGCACCAGGGCCGCTCGGACGAGCTCTACCGGGTCGCGGGGCAGTGGGTCAAGCCCTCGGAAATCGAAGAAGCAGTGCTCGGCGACGGCCTGGCGCGCGAAGCCGCCTGCGTGGTGGTGCCGGATGGCGACGGCTTCGAGCGGCTCGCGCTGTTCGTCGTGCCCGGCACGGCATCGCCGGTGGTGCCGGCGGCGCAGCAGCGCTGCGCGCAGGCGCTGCCGCGCCACAGCCAGCCGAAATGGATCCGCGAGGTGGCGGAACTGCCGCGCACCGCGACCGGCAAGGTGCAACGCTTCGTGCTGCGCGAGCGCCTGCTCGCCGAAACCGGCGGGGGAGTCGAGCGGTGAGAATCTGCCGCTTCGACGAGGACCGGCTCGGACTGGTGGCGATTCCACCGGCGCGCTGGCCACGCCCTCACGGTGATGCGCTGGTCGCAAATCTCGATGCCGTGCTCGAGCGCGCGCGCGCTTGTCGCGCGCGCGCCGCGCCGCCCGGTTTCCGCGTGCCGGCTGCGCTCGCCAGTCGCCAACCCGAGCAAGATCATCAACGCCCCGATCAACTACCAAGCGCACATCGACGAAGCGAAGCAGGATCAGGGCATCGCGCATGGCCGCGAGATCAAGACCATTGCCGACTGGGGCCTGTTCCTGAAATCCACGAGCTCGCTGATCGGTCCGGGCGAGCCGATCCGGCTGCGCTTCGCCGAGCGACGCAACGACCACGAATGCGAGCTGGCAGTGGTAATCGGACGCGCCGCCAATCGCGTGCCGCGCGAGCGCGCGCTGGAGGTCGTCTGCGGCTACGCGGTGGGGCTCGACATGACGCTGCGCGGGCCGGAATTCCCGAGTTTTCGCAAGTCGATCGACAGCTACTCGGTGCTCGGGCCGTGGCTTACGACGCGCGACGAGGTGCCCGATCCGAACGCGCTCGAGCTGTGGCTCAGCGTCAACGGCGAGCCGCGCCAGCGCGCCAGCACCCGAAGGATGGTGTACGGCGTTGCGCGGCTGATCGAATACTCATCGAGCTTCTACACGCTGTACCCCGGCGATATCATCCTCTCCGGAACCCCCGAAGGCGTCGGACCGGTACGCCCGGGCGACGAGATCCGCGCCGGCATCGAGCGCGTGGGCGAGTTCACCATCCGCGTGGCGCCGGAATATGCCGGCTGAGCTGGCATTGTCGATGAATGGCGCCGCTCATCTGCTCGGCGCGAAAGCGCTGGCGCGGCACGGCGAGCGCACCGCGCTGATCTGCGGTGCCGAAGCGGTGAGCTACGCCGAGCTCGCGCAGCGGGTACGGCTCGCGGCTGGCGCGCTCGGCGCGCTCGGCGTCGCGCACGGCGACCGGGTGCTGCTGCTGATGCGCGATACGCCCGAGCTTGCCGCCGCGTGGCTCGCGTGCCTGTGGCACGGCGCGGTGGCGGTTGCGCTGAACAGCCAGCTCTCGGAGGACGACTACCGCCATATGCGCTCGGACAGCGGTGCGCGCCTCGCCATTGTCGAGGATATTCACGCGGCGGCGTTTCCGCGCTTCTTTGATGCCCTCGCGCAGGAGCAGCGTGTTGTGATCGCGGGCACGGCGGATTGCGGCGTGCCGGCCTGGCGCGAGGCGCTCGCGCGCGCGACGCCCGAGGAAGCGCCCTTCGCCTGTGAGCCGCAGACGCCCGCATTCTGGCTGTATTCGTCCGGCACCACCGGACGGCCCAAGGGCATCATTCATACGCACAAGGACGTGCTACCCGCTGGACAGGTGCTGCGCGAGACCGTGACGCTTGCCCCGGGAGACCGTGTGGTCGCCACCTCGCGCATCTTTTTCGCCTATGGGCTGGAGAACGGCCTGCTCGGACCGCTCTCGATCGGCGCCACCTCGGTCCTCGATCCGGACTGGGCGGACATTGGGCGAGCATGCGCACTCGTCGCCGAGCACCGGCCAGCCGCATTCTTCAGCGTGCCGTCGTTTTACCGGCGACTGCTTGGCTTGGGGGAGGAGGTGTTGGCGGCGTTTCGACCGGTACGTCATTTCTTTGCCGCCGGCGAGCGTCTACCCGAAGCCATTTCCTCGAGGTGGCATGCGCTCACAGGACGCGAGATCCTGTCGATCTACGGCATGTCGGAAACCTTCTGCGTGGCGATGGTGACACCGCCCGGCACTCCTGGCGAGAAGCGCACCGGCCAGCCGCTCGCCGGCGTCGAGGTGAGACTGATCGCGCCCGAGGGACACAACGCCGCTGTCGGCGAGCCGGGCGTGCTGTGGATTCGCCATCCAGCGCTCGCACTCGGCTATGTGAACCGCGCCGAGCAGACCGGCGAGCAGTTCCGCGACGGCTGGTTCTGCACCAAGGACGTATTCGTTTCTGACGACCGGGGCTTTTTCCAGCACCAGGGCCGCTCCGATGAGCTGATCAAGATTGCCGGGCAATGGGTCAAGCCGGACGAACTCGAGGAAGCCGTGCTCGGCGAAGCCGCGATCGCCGAGGCAGCATGCGTGCCGGTGCCGGACGCCGACGGTTTCGAGCGCCTCGCGCTGTTCGTCGCCGCGATCGGCGACGCCGAGACCGCGACCGCAGCCGCGGCGCGTGCCTGCGAGGAAAAACTGCCGCGCCACAAGCGGCCGAAATGGGTACGTGCGGTCGCCGAGCTGCCGCGCACGGCGACCGGCAAAGTGCAGCGCTTCCGGCTGCGTGAAATCCTCGAGCGCGAGCTTGCCGGCAAGCGATAGAATTCCCCTTTCCTCGCCATCCGCCGCCGCGGTCCGCTTCAGACCCTCTTCCATCCCGATACGAGGCAAGCATGGGTTACGCAACTCCGCTCTGGACGCCGCCGGCGATCACGATCGCCGGCTCGAGCGACGCCTTTCCGGTGCGCCGCATCTTCTGTGTCGGCCGCAATTACGTCGAGCACCAGAAGGAAATGGGCGGTGACGGCCGCGAGGCGCCGTTCTTCTTCATCAAGTCGGCGCATGCACTGGTGCCCGGTGGCGGCGACGTGCGCTACCCGCTCAAGAGCAGCAATTACCACTACGAGACCGAGATGGTGGTGGCGCTCGCCAGGGGCGGCCGCCGCATCGATCCGCGCAAGGCAAACGACCATATCTTCGGCTACGCGGTCGGGCTCGACATGACGCGCCGCGACCTGCAGCAGTGGGGCAAGGATCATGGCCGTCCGTGGGACTTCGGCAAGGATTTCGACCAGGCTGCGCCATGCGGCGCGCTCGCGCCGGCGGCGAAGATCGGTCACCCCGCAAAAGGCACGATCCAGCTCACGGTGAACGGCAAGGAGCGCCAGAAGGCCGACCTTTCGGAGATGATCTGGTCGGTGCCCGAGCAGATCGCTTATTTGTCCGAGTACTACACGCTCGAGCCCGGCGACATCATTTACTCCGGCACGCCCGCGGGCGTCGGGCCGGTCAAGCCGGGCGACGAGCTGCATGCCAGCATCGAGGGCTTGGGCGAGCTCAACGTGAAAATCGTCCCGGCGCTGTAAGCATTGCGACCCCCTGCGCGGCCCACTTGCGCAACGAGACAAGCCGCGGGAGCAAACCATGAAGCTCTACACGTTCTTTCGCGGATCGTCGCCGTTTCGACTACGGATCGCACTCAACCTCAAGGGCCTCGCCTATGAACCCTCGTTCGTGCACCTCGGCAGGGGCGAGCACTGCAAGCCCGAATTCGGCGCAGTCAATCCGCAAGGCCTGCTGCCGGCGCTGGTGCTCGACGACGGTCAGGTGCTGACGCAGTCGCTGGCGATCATCGAGTACCTCGAAGAGAAATACCCGAACCCGCCACTCCTGCCCGGGGATGCGCTGGGGCGCGCTCGCGTGCGCTCGCTGTCGATGCTGGTGGCCTGCGAGATCCACCCTCTGAACAACGCCCGTACCCTCACCCACCTGCGCAAGCGGCTGGATCTGAACGAGGAGCAGATCGATGTTTGGTACCGCCACTGGGTCGCCGACGGGCTGGCGAAGCTCGAGTCGGACCTGACGCGTACACCCGGCACTGGAAAATTCTGCCATGGCGACGCGCCGAGCATGGCCGACTGCTGCGTGGTGCCGCAGATCATCAATGCACAGCGCTTCAAAAGCGATCTGACGGCATACCCGACCGTGATGCACGTGTTCGAGCGATGCATGGCGCTGGAGGCCTTCGACAAGGCCCAGCCCTCGAGGCAGCCAGACGCCGAGTAAGACTCATGAATACGCCGCTCCCAGTCCTGCGAGGAATCCCGCATGCGAATCAGACCCCGGCCCACGGACGCCAACCCGAAGCTGCTTAGCCAAGGCTACGCGAGCACGCTCAAACGCGCCCCCACGCGCCCGCCACTCGTGCTGCCGCAGGGTGCGGGCGAGATCTCCGGCCCGCGCTTCGACGACACAGTGTTCTTTGCAAGCCACGATGATCTGACGCGGCAATGCGAGGGTGAACCGCTCGGCGAGCGCATCATCGTCACCGGTCGGGTGCTCGATGAGGACGGCGACCCGCTGCCCAACACCTTGATCGAACTCTGGCAGTGCAACGCCGCAGGCCGCTACCACCACGCCAAGGACACCCACGAGGCGCCGCTCGACCCGAACTTCAAAGGCGGCGGGCGCATGATCGCGGATGCGCGGGGCCGCTATCGCTTCACCACCATCAAGCCCGGGGCCTATCCATGGCGCAACCACCCCAACGCGTGGCGCCCGGCGCACATCCACTTCTCGGTATTCGGCAAGAGCGTGCTGCAGCGGCTCATTACCCAGATGTACTTTCCCGGCGACCCGCTGCTTGCCTACGATCCGATCTTCAACAGCGTGCCCGAGAAGGCGCGCGAGCGACTCGTGTCGCGCTTCGACCTGGAAGCGACCAAGCCGGAGTTCGCGCTCGGCTATCGTTTCGACATCGTATTGCGCGGTCCGGGCGCGACGCCGGCGAATTGAAGGAGCACGCGATGCCAAGTCGCCTCACTCCGTCTCAAACCATCGGCCCTTTCTTCGGCTACGGCCTGCAGTGGAAGGACGGCGCGATGCTTTTTCCCGCCACACCCCAGGGGCGCGTTATCCGCATCACAGGCGTAGTCACAGACGGCGACGGCCAGCCGGTGGCGGACGCGCTACTGGAATTCTGGCAGGCGGATCCGTCCGGCAACTTCGGCGCCAAATTGGAGGGTTCCTGCGCAGGCTTCGGACGCGTGGCGACCGACGATCGCGGCCGCTATGAGATCCAGACCCTGTATCCGGGCGCGGTGCTGGGCGCCGACCTCAAGAAGCAGGCGCCGCATATCGTCGTCGTGCTGTTCGCGCGCGGGCTGCTCCATCAGCTTCTGGCGCGCGTGTATTTCGAGGGCGACGAGGCGAACCCCGGGGACGCGGTGCTCGCGAGTTGCGGCGCGCGCAGCGATACGCTGCTCGCGAAACGCATGGCGGGGGTGGACGAGGCCTACGTCTGGAACCTCTCGCTGCAGGGACCAAAGGAAACCGTCTTCTTCGACTGCTGATCGCGGCGGCGAGAGCGCTATTTGGCGTGGAACAGCGCCTTCAGCTCCTCGGTGATCACTTCGCCCTTCATCACCGAGCCCGGGCCGCTCGCGTGGCGCGCCCAGACACGCGTTTCGCCGCCGACGGCGAGCACCCCGCCGTCCTCACGCACCACTTCGTGGCTCACGCTGAAGGATTTGCCGCCCCAGCGGGCGATGCGCGAGCCCACCTCGCAGCGCTCGCCCTGGCGCGCCGGAAGCTTGAAATCGCAGTTGGCCGCCACCAGCGGCATCGCGCGGTGCTCGCCCCGGATGCGCTCGACGTCGTAACCAACCGTTGCGAACATGTTCCAGGTCGCAGCGTCGAACCAGCGGAAGTAGGTGGGGTAAAAGATGATCGCCGCCGGATCGCAATCCCCCCAATGCACCTGGCACGGAAAGCGTACGACGATCGACTCGAAGCTGCTTTGCGACATCACAGCGTGTCCTCTCGACGGCTCTTGAAAACTGGCGCGCGACTCTACTGCATCCCGCATGCATGCGTCTCGCGTTTCGCCGGCGATGCGCCAAGCGAGGCTCCCCTGGCCAAACTGCCCGAGGCGAACAAGGCGAGCGGAAACGACGCCGCGCGGCGGCCCGTCAGCACTGCTCCCACGGCAGACCTTCGAAGCGCCAGCCCGCGATGGCATTGCGCTGATGACGCTCATTCATTTCGCCCTCGAAGCCGTGACTCACGTTGTGCACGCGCATGAAGCCGGCGCGCTCGAGCTCCTCGCCGGCTTCCTGAGAGCGATTGCCCGAGCGGCAGATGAGCACGATCGGGCGAGTGTTATGGTTGGTGCCGGCAAGCTTTCTCGCTTGCCCGACGAAATGTGGATTCACCGTCCAGTCCGGGCCGTCATTCCAGGCGACATGCAGCGCGCCCACCGGATGGCCGACGAACAGATACTCCATCTCGCTGCGGCAGTCGACAAACAGCGCATCCGGGCTCTTCTTGAGGAACTCAAAGGCTTGCTTGGGCTCGAGGTGTTCCATGGCGCGATCGGCTCGAAACGGGGAGCGTAATTATACGCCCGGGCATCGGCAACTGGTTGACACGATTGAGATTCCCCGGCACACTGCGGCGGCAGATGGAGGCGCGCACAGCGCGCCGGGCGCCGATTTGATGTTCAGCTTGCGGGCGCCCGCCGGCACCACCGGCGCACAAGTACAGCTAAAGAGGCGTGCACCAAAGCCCGTTTCTTGCGCAAGCTGAACGGGCTTTTTGTTTTTTGGGGATCGATGAGTCAACCTGCGCACGCCGCAAGGCTTGAAACGCTGCTCGACGAGCGCATCCTCGTGCTCGACGGCGCCATGGGCACAATGATCCAGCGCGAGCGCCTGGACGAGGCCGACTACCGCGGTGAACGCTTCCGCGATTGGCCGCGCGAGCTGAAGGGCAACAACGACCTGCTGTCCCTGACGCAGCCCGCTCTGATTGCGCGCATCCACGCGCAGTATCTCGAGGCCGGCGCGGACGTTCTCGAAACGAATACCTTCAACTCGACTGCCGTAGCGCTGGCCGACTACGGCATGGAGGCACTCGCCTACGAGCTGAACATCGCGGCGGCGCGCCTGGCGAAGGGCACCGCGCGTGACTGGGAGGCGAAGGACCCGGCGCGGCCGCGTTTCGTCGCCGGGGTGCTCGGGCCGACCAACCGCACCGCGTCGATCTCGGCGGAGGTGAATGATCCCGGAGCGCGCTCGATTCGCTTCGACCAGCTTGTCGCTGCCTATGGCGACGCACTGCGCGGGCTGCTCGACGGCGGCGTAGACATCGTGCTGCTCGAGACGATTTTCGACACTCTGAACGCCAAGGCGGCGCTGTTCGCAGTGGCAACGTTGTTCGAGGAGCGCGGCGTGCGCCTGCCGGTGATCGTTTCAGGAACCATCACCGACGCCTCGGGCCGCACGCTCACGGGCCAGACCACCGAGGCATTCTACAACTCGATCCGTCATGCGCGGCCGCTCGCAGTCGGACTCAACTGCGCGCTCGGCGCGAGAGAGCTGCGCCCCTATGTCGAGGAGCTCTCGGGCATTGCCGAGACCTACGTCTCCTGCCATCCGAATGCCGGGCTACCGAACGCCTTCGGCGAATATGACGACACGCCCGATTCGATGGCGCGCCAGATCGGCGAGTGGGGGCGCGCCGGATGGCTCAATATCACCGGCGGCTGTTGCGGCACGACGCCCGAACATCTCAAGGCAATCGCCGACGCAGTGCGCGGCGTTAAGCGGCGCGTCATCCCACAGCGCGCGCCGAGCATGCGCCTCGCCGGGCTCGAGCCGCTTAACATCGGCGAAGCCTCGCTCTTCGTCAACGTCGGCGAGCGCACCAATGTCACCGGCTCGAAGGCCTTCTCGCGCCTGGTGCTCGCCGGCAACTATGCCGAAGCGCTCTCGGTGGCGCGCCAGCAGGTCGAGAACGGAGCGCAGCTGATCGATGTCAACATGGACGAGGCGATGCTCGACTCGGAGAAGGCGATGACCACCTTCCTGAACCTGGTCGCCTCCGAGCCGGACATCGCGCGCGTGCCGGTGATGATCGATTCCTCCAAGTGGAGCGTGATCGAGGCAGGACTGAAATGCGTGCAGGGCAAGGGCGTGGTGAACTCGATCAGCCTGAAGGAGGGCGAGGAGGAGTTCCTGCGCCAGGCGCGGCTGGTGCGCCGCTACGGCGCGGCGGTGGTGGTGATGGCGTTCGACGAAAAGGGGCAGGCCGACACGCTCGAGCGGCGCGTCGAGATCTGCCGGCGCTGCTACCGGCTGCTGACGGAAAAGGTTGGCTTCGATGCTCAGGACATCATCTTCGATCCGAACATCTTCGCCGTCGCGACAGGGCTGGAAGAGCACGCGCGCTACGGCATCGATTACTTGGAGGCGACGCGCTGGATTCGAGCTAACCTGCCCGGCACCAAGATCTCGGGCGGCGTGTCGAATTTTTCGTTCTCCTTTCGCGGCAACGATGGAGTGCGCGAGGCGATGCACACCGCGTTCCTGTTCCATGCGGTGCGCGCCGGTATGTCGATGGGCATCGTCAACGCCGGGCAGCTCGGTATTTACCAGGAGATCGAGCCCGAGCTGAAGGCGCGCGTGGAAGACGTGATCTTCGACCGCCGTCCGGATGCCACCGAGCGCCTGGTCGAATTCGCCAACACCGTCAAGTCCGGGGCCAAAGAGACGAAGCAAGACAACGCCTGGCGCCGCGGCACGATCGAGGAGCGCCTCGCGCACGCACTGGTCAACGGCATCGCGACGTACGTCATCGAGGACACCGAAGAGGCGCGGCGCAAGGTCGCGCGCGCGATCGAGGTCATCGAAGGTCCGCTGATGGACGGCATGAACGTGGTCGGCGACCTGTTTGGAGCCGGCAAGATGTTCCTTCCGCAAGTGGTGAAGTCGGCGCGCGTGATGAAGCAGGCGGTGGCGCACCTGGTGCCCTATATCGAGGCGGAAAAGGCGAAATCGGGCGAGGCCGGCCGCGCCAAGGGCAAGATCGTGATCGCCACGGTCAAGGGCGACGTGCACGACATCGGCAAGAACATCGTCGCGGTGGTGCTCCAGTGCAACAACTACGAGGTGGTGAATCTCGGGGTGATGGTACCGGCGCAGACCATCCTCGAGACCGCGCGGCGCGAGAAGGCCGACGTGATCGGGCTTTCCGGCCTGATCACCCCCTCGCTCGAGGAGATGGCGCACGTGGCGCGCGAGATGCAGCGCGAGGGCTTCAAGGTGCCACTTCTGATCGGTGGTGCCACCACTTCGCGCGCACACACCGCGGTGAAGATCGCGCCGAACTATGAGGCACCAGTGGTCTACGTGCCCGACGCGTCGAGATGCGTCGGCGTGGTGCAACGCCTGCTGTCTGCCGCAAATCGCGACGCCTTCGCTACCGAGGTAGGTGCCGATTACGAGCGCATCCGGGCGCAGCACCGCGATAAGAAGGGTCCTGGCCCGTTGCACTCGATCGCCGAGGCGCGCCGCCTCGGCCTGAAGACGGACTGGAGCGCCTACCAGCCGCCAGCGCCACGCCAGCTCGGCGTGCACGCACTGCGCGATTACCCGGTAGACGAACTGCTCAGCTACATTGACTGGACGCCGTTCTTTCAGACTTGGGAGCTTCTCGGGTCCTATCCGAAAATCCTCGAGGACGCGGTGGTCGGCGAGGCCGCGAGAAAGCTGTTCGCCGAGGCGCAGGAAATGCTTGCCCGCTTGATCGAGGAGAAATGGATCCGGGCGCACGCGGTCTACGGCCTATTCGCGGCGGCGAGCGTCGAGCACGACGACATTCAGATCTACCGAGACGCGGCGCGGCGCAAGCCCGCCATGACCTGGCACAACCTGCGCCAGCAGAACCACAAGCCGACCGGCCAGCCGAATCTGTGCCTGGCCGATTTCGTCGCCCCGCGTGACTCCGGCGTCGCCGATCATATCGGCGTGTTCGCAGTGACCGCGGGCGGCGAGATCGAAGCGAAGCTTGCCGAGTTCGAGGCGCAGCACGACGATTACAGCGCGATCATGCTCAAAGCGCTGGCCGACCGGCTCGCCGAGGCGCTCACTGAGCGCCTGCACCAGCGCATCCGGCGCGAGTTCTGGGGCTTCGCCCGCGACGAGAAGCTAGGCAACGCAGACTTGATCGCCGAGGCCTACCGCGGTATCCGGCCCGCGCCCGGGTACCCGGCGTGCCCGGACCACACCGAAAAAGAAGGCCTGTTCGCGCTGCTCAATGCGCCCTCGCGCATCGGCATGCATTTGACCGAGAGCTTTGCGATGCTGCCGGCGGCGTCAGTGTCTGGGTTCTACTTCTCGCACCCCGAGTCACGTTACTTCGCGGTAGGCAAGGTCGGCCGAGATCAGGTCGAGGACTATGCACGCCGCAAGAGCATGAGCCTTACCGAGGCCGAGCGCTGGCTTGCGCCGTACCTCGCCTACGAGCCGCAACCCGAGGCGCGCGCGGCGGCGCCGCTTTAGGGTCCCGCCGAACCATCTCATGCCCGGCAGCGCCAAACTGTTTCTCGCGCTCGGCGCACTGTTCGCAGCCGCGGCGGTGGCGCTCGGCGCAATGGGTGCGCATGGCTTGCGCGCGCGCCTGTCGACCGAGGCGCTCGCGATTTTCCAGACCGGCGTCCAATACCACTTCTGGCACGCGCTCGGCCTGCTCGCGGTCGGCATCGTGTGCGTGCACTTGCCGGAAAACGTTTGGTTGCGTGCCGCGGGCACGCTTTTCACGATCGGCGTCATGCTGTTCTCGGGCAGCCTCTACGTGCTCGCATTAGGCGGCGCGAAGTGGCTCGGGGCGCTGGCGCCGATCGGCGGCGGCGCGTTGATTCTTGCTTGGATCGCGTTCGCGATCGCTGTGCTGCGAGCTTAGTCGAGTTCCAGCCTCTCGGGCGCGAGCGTGCGGTCGCGCGGCAATTCCACGCTACGCCCCATTCTCAGGTGCTGCGCGAGCGGCCAGGTCGCGAGCGCCCGCCGCAGCGCTTCGGCATGCGCCGCATCCGGCAACTCGATCAGCACGCGCGACGGTCGCGCCTGTCGCAGCGCGCGCGTGAGCTCCACTTGCAGCGCCATGCGACCGGTACAGCAAGGGCAGCCCGCCGGCGCGATCGGCATTCACCAACCCGAGCCACTGCGCGCGCGCGCCGATCAGTCGCTCGACGAGCGCGCTCTTGCCCGAGCGCGCCGCACCGGAAACCACGTGCAGCGGAACGCGGCTCACTTGCGCCAGAAGCTCGGTGTCAGCAGAACGAACACGGTCAGCAATTCGAGCCGTCCGAGCAGCATGGCCGCGGTCAAGATCCAGATCTGGAAATCGTTCAATACGGCGTAAGTGCCCGCCGGCCCGACCCCCGCGAGGCCCGGGCCGAGATTGTTGATACTCGCAGCCGCGGCCGAGATCGCCGTGAGCAGATCGAGTCCGCTTGCGGTCAACAGCAGCGTGAAGCCACCCATCGTCATGCCGTACACAAGCATGTAGGCGAGCACCGCAAAGATGATGTTGTTGTGCACCACCTGGCCGCCGAGCTTGACCGGGATTGTTGCCCTCGGGTGCACGATGCGCGCCAGCTCGCGCAGCGCCTGGTGGAACATGAGCTGCGCCCGCATCATCTTGATGCCGCCCCCGGTCGAGCCTGAGCAGGTCGAGAAAGCCGCCAGCACCAGCATCCACAGCGGCGCGAAGATCGGCCACTGTGCGTAGTCGGTGCTTGAGTAGCCGGTGGTAGTCGCTACCGAGACCACGTTGAAGGCGGCGTAGCGCAGCGCGGTGGCGAAATCGGGATACATTCCGTGCACGTAGAGCAGTCCCGCCACGCCTGCAACGCTCACGCCGACCACGGTCAGAAACGGCAGGACCTCCGGGTCGCGACGGTAGGGCGCAAAGCTGCGGCGATGGATGACGCTGAAGTGCGTCGCGAAATTGATCCCCGCGGCGAGCATGAAGAGCACCGAAACGGCCTCGATGCGCGGCGAATTCCAGTATCCGAGACTCGCGTCGTGCGACGAGAAGCCGCCCAGCCCGAGCGTCGTGAAGGCATGCATCACGGCATCCAGCCCCGACATCCCGGCCCAGTAGTACGCCAGCGCACAGGCCACGGTCAGCGTCACGTAGACCATCCATAGCCCCTTCGCGGTTTCGGTGATGCGCGGCGTGAGCTGGCTCTCCTTCATCGGTCCCGGCGTCTCCGCCTTGAGCAACTGCCGCCCGCCGACGCCAAGCAGCGGCAGGATCGCCACCGCGAGCACGATGATGCCCATGCCGCCGAGCCACTGCAGCTCCGCGCGCCAGAAGTTGATCGACGGTGGCAGGTAATCAAGCCCGCTCAGCACGGTGGCGCCGGTCGCGGTAAATCCGGACATCGACTCGAAGTACAGGTCGGTGAAGCTCCTCTCCGGCAGGTAGGCGAGCAGCGGCAGCGCGCCGAATACCGGCAGCACGGTCCACACCAGCGCCACGAACAGGAAGCCGTCGCGCAGCTGCATCTCGCGCCGCGCATCGCGCGTCAGGAGCCAGGTGATGCCGCCGGCGAACGCGGTCGCGAAGACCGCCATGTGGTAGGCGCCCTCGGCGTCGTCGCCCATGTAAAGCGCTACGCCGAGCGGCAGCAGCATCGCGATGGCGAACAGGATCACCACCACCGACAGCAGATTGAGAACGACGGCGATGCGGCGCATCGCCGGTCAGAGGAAGCCGACGCCGACTTGGAACAGCTTCTCGACCTTGGGCAGGCGTTTCTTGTCGGTGACGAACACGATCACATGATCCTCGGCCTGGATCATGGTTTCGTGATGCGCCATGATGACCTCGTCGCCGCGCACGACGGCGCCGATGGTCGTACCCGGCGGCAAATCGATCTCCTCGATGCGCCTGCCAATGAGCCGAGACGATTCGCGATCGCCGTGCGCCACCGCCTCGAGCGCTTCGGCGGCGCCGCGCCGCAGACTGTGCACGGCGACGACGTCGCCGTGGCGCACGTGCGCGAGCAGCGTGCCGATGGTCGCCTGTGCGGGCGAGATCGCGATGTCGATCTCGCCGCTCTGCAGTAGGTCGACGTAGGATTTGCGGTTGATCAACGCCACCACGCGCCGCGCGCCCATGCGCTTCGCAAGCAGCGACCCCATGATGTTGTTCTCGTCGTCGTTGGTGACAGCGAGAAACAAGTCCATCTCCGAGATGCCTTCCTGTTCGAGCAGCTCCTCGTCGGTGGCGTCGCCCGTGAGCACCAGCGCCTTTTCCACCTGCGCCGCGAGCAGCTCGCTGCGATGCTTGTTGTGCTCAATGATGCGCACCGAGTAGTCGTGCTCGAGCGCCCGCGCGAGCCTCTGGCCGATGTTGCCACCGCCGGCGATCATCACGCGCTTGACCGGCCGGTCCATGCGGCGCAACTCGCGCAGCACCTCTCGAATGTGCTTCGTCGCGGCCAGGCAGAACACTTCGTCCCCGGCCTCGATCACCGTGTCGCCGTCTGGCACGATCGCCCTGTCGCGGCGGAAGATCGCCACAATGCGCGTGTCGATGCCCGGAATATCCTGGCGCAGCGCCTTGAGCTGGCGCCCGACCAGTGGACCGCCCATGTAGGCGCGCACCGCCACCAGGCTCACGCGCCCGTTAGCGAAGTCGAGCACCTGCAGCGCCTCCGGAAACTCGACCAGCCTCACGATGTAATCGGTGAGTACCTGCTCCGGACAGATCGAGAAGTCGACGTCGAAGCCGTCCGCGCCGAGTACCATCTCGTCGTCGAGAAAGTCGGTGGCTCGGATGCGCGCGATGCGCCGCGGCACGTTGAAGCGGCGCGCGGCGAGCTTGCAGGCGACCAGATTGGTCTCGTCGCGTTGCGTGACCGCGATCACCAAATCGGCATCCGCGGCGCCCGCCTCGGCGAGCACCGAAGGGTGTGCAGCGCTGCCGAGTACCGTGCGCAGGTCGAGCCGGTCCTGCAGCAGCTGCAGGCGCTGCGGATCGATGTCGACAACCGTGAGGTCGTTCTGCTCGGAGACCAGGCTCTCAGCTACCGAGGCGCCAACCTGGCCTGCACCGAGAATGATGATCTTCACGCGCTTGAGCCTCTCTGCCGAAAGCGCGACATTCTAGCCCCTTAGCAGCCTGCGTCCGGTGGCGCGCGTTAGCTGTCCTCGCGACGGCCGATCGGCAAGCCGAGCGCCTTCAGCTTGCGGTACAGGTGCGTGCGTTCAAGCCCGGAGCGCTCCGCGACACGGGACATACTGCCGTTCTCACGATCCAGCAGTTGCTCGAAGTACAGGCGCTCGAAAGCCTCGCGCGCCTCGCGATAGGGGCGCTCGAGTCCGAGCTCGGACGGCGCCGCGGGCGCCGCACGCGCCGCGAGTACCCGGTCCGCGTCATCTAGACTGATCTCCTCCTCGAGCGTGGTGAGCGCGAGGTCCTTGACCACGCCCTCGAGCTCGGCGATGTTGCCCGGCCAGCGATGGTGACGAAGAGCGTTCTGCGCCGCAATCGAAAGCCGGCGCGGCGGGCACGCACGCGTCTCGACCAGAAGCGCCAGCATCAGGGCCGCAAGATCGGGCGCGTCCTCCGCGAATTCGCGCAGCGCGGGGAGCCTCAGCGTGAGTTGCGACAGGCGCGCCGCGAGCTCCGCGTCGAACTCGTGCTTCTCGACCAGCGTTCTCGCGTCGACCGGCGAAAAAGAGACGATGCGTACTTTGTGCTTGTCCGCGCGCGCCAGCATGAATTCCAAGTTGCGCTGCTCGGCGCGCCCGAGCCGCGTCAGGTCGGGCAGCAGCAGGATGCCCCCCGAGGCGCGGCTGAGCAGGTCCGACGTCGGTTCGTTCAGCAGCTCGTTGCCGGCAAGAAACGGCACGCCCGGCGCCGCGAGTAGTCGCGCGAACAGCTCCGCGCGCATGCCGCGCTCACCGCGCAGCATCAGCGGTGCGCCCGACTGCGCCAGCTGTGCGAGCCGCCTCTTGGTGTCGGTAAGCGTGCTCGAGCGCCCGAGTGCGACGAGCGACAGCTGCGTCGGCGCCGCCATGTCGTGATTGCGCAACGAGCGCTTGACCGTGGCGAGCAGCCGCTGCAGCGCGATCGGTTTCTCGAGGAAGTCGAGTGCCCCGATTCGGGTCGCTTCTACTGCGATCTCGATTGTGCCGTGGCCCGACATCATCACCACCGGCATCGTCAGCTGTCCGCCCGCAGCCCATTCCTTGAGCAGCGTAATGCCATCGGTGTCGGGCATCCAGATATCGAGCAGTACCAAGTCTGGGCGCTGGTGCTCGCGGCGCCGCCGCGCGGCATCGGCGTTTTCGGCGAGCAGCACCTGGTGACCCTCGTCGGAAAGGATCTCCGAGAGCAGTTCCCGGATGCCGATCTCGTCGTCTACCACCAGGATCTGCGCCATGGCGTCCTCACGCCGCCTTGACCGCGGCACCGTCGCCGCCAATCAGCGGCAACAACACGTTCACCGAGGCGCCGCGCTCGGGTTGGTTCTCGATGGTCACCTCGCCGTGGTGCTCGTCGATGATCTTCTTCACGATCGCCAAGCCGAGGCCGGTACCCTTCGGCTTGGTCGACACGTAGGGCTCGAACACGCGCGCCATCATCTCCTCGGGGAACCCGCCGCCGTTGTCCGAGATCGAAAGGCGTGCGCGCTCGCCCACCCGTTCGGTGCGCACCTCGATCGCCGGCTCGCCGACCCCCTGGCGCACATTCTCCAGCGCGTCCTGCGCATTCTGTACCAGATTGTGGATCACCTGCCGGATCTGGGCCGAATCGGCCCGCACCGGAGGAAGGTCGCTCGCCAGGCGTTTGCGGATCGAGACGCTCGAATGCTCGTAGAGTGCCAGCACATCGGACACCAGGCCGTTCAGATCGAGCCCCGCGAGCAGCGGTGCCGGCAAGCGTGCATAGTCGCCGAAGTCGTCCACCATCGCCTTCATCGCCGCAACCTGATTGACGATGTTCTGCGTCGAGCGCTTGAGCGTTTCGGCCTCCTCCGGCGGCAGGCGTCCGGTGAGTTTCATTTCGAGGCGCTCGGCCGAGAGTTGGATCGGTGTGAGCGGATTCTTGATCTCGTGCGCGAGGCGCCGCGCGACTTCCGCCCAAGCCGTCGCACGCTGCGCCTGGATCAGTTGAGTGATGTCGTCGAACACCAGCACGTAGCCACCGCCGGTCGCCTCGGGCAGCGCCGCGCCGCGCGCAAGCAGCGTCTTTCCCGTGCCCTTCAGGCCGAGCTCGAGCTGCCAGCGCCCGGTTCCATGTGCCAAAAATGCGTCTCGCACGCACTGCGCGAATGAGGCGAGTGCGCCGTGCCATGCCTCGAGCGGTTTGCCTGCCAGTGCGCCAAGCTTGGCGACGAGGATCGCCTGTGCGCCGTGGTTCGAGATCGACAGGCGCAGGTCACGGTCGAACACCAGCACGCCCGCGGACAGGTTGGCGAGAATGTTTTCAAGGTGCGCTTTGGCCGTCTCAACCGCCACGCGGTTCGACTCCACCACGCGGTGCGCCTCATCGAGCTGACGCGTCATCGAATTGAATGACTCGGTGAGCACGCCGAGCTCGTCGCGGCTGGTGACCGGCGCATGCCTCGAGAAATCGCCGCGCGCCACCGCCTGCGTGGCTTGCGCCAAGTTGGCGAGCGGCGAGGACAGCCTGTTCGAGAGGATCACCGCGAGCGCCACGGCAGCAAACAGCGCCATCAGCAGCGCAAGCGTAAGCGTGACGATGTAGATGCGCTTCAGTCCCTGCCGCGAGAGCGCGAGCTCGCGGTAGTCGCGGTAGGCGCGCTCGACCGCGCCCGCACTGCGCGAGAACGATTCGGGCACGGTCTGGCGCAGCTGCAGGTAGCGCGACTCGTCGCCCAGGGCGAGCGCGGTGACGGGAACCACGACGCGTACTGCAAGCGGCTTGCCGGGCGGAGCATCAATCACTTGGTAGTTACGGTTGCTGCGTGCCTGGCGCAGCGCCTGGGCGCCGGGCATGTCGGGCAGGAAATTCGACATGTCCTCGGTCGCGCTCGCGATCAGCGTACCGCTGCCGCTCACCAGCACTGCCTCCTGCACGCTCGCCTGTTCGCGCAAGCGATTGAGCAGCGGCCCTTGCTGGGCGGGGGCCCGATCCGCGAGTTCGAGCGCGATGGCGCGGGCCTTGCCGTTAAGTTCGGTGAGCATCTGATCGATCGCGCCCTGACCGAGGCGCATGCCGCCTTCGAGCGCGGCATCGACTTTGACATCGAACCACGATTCGATGCTCTTGGTGAGAAACTGCACCGATACGGTGTAAACGAGCAGGCCGGGCGCCAGCGCCATCAGGGCGAATAGCGCCAGGAAGCGCAGCGTCAGGCGCGAGCCGAACACCCGCCCGCGGTACTTGCGCGCCAGGCCCGCGAGCTGCCAGGCCACCAGCCCCGCGAGCAGCGCCGCGAGTGCCGCGTTCAGCACCAGCAGGGTCGGATAGTATTCCGCAAACAGCGACGTATTGGCGCTCGCGGTAGCCAGCAGGAACAGCAGCACGCCTGCGAGCGCGGCTCCAACGATCAGCAGCGCTCTCATTGCGTGGGCGCCTCGATCGGTTCGCGGCTTTCAACCGGCGCGGGAGGCTGCTGCGGCGCGCGCAACGGGAAACGCTTCCAGGCGGACTCAAGGTGCCAGGCGTTGCTGGTGTAGGCGCTGATCTGGATCGGTTTCGGAAGCAGCGCCAGATCGAGGCGCATCCGAACGGCGGCCTCGTAGCGCGCATCCGACAAGGAGACGGTGCGGCCCACGACCAGCCAGTTGTCGACTCGCCGCAGCACCGCGAGCGCACCCTCGAGAGTCTCGAAATTCTGCTGCAGAAGCCCGGTTGAGAGACGGTAGTGACGCGACAGCGCGTGGTAGGACAGTCGAACCTGCTGGCGCTTGGACGCGGTGCGCTGATCGAACCAGTACCAGCGCGGGCGCGTCAACTCAAACTCGATGACGAAGTAAAGCGGCACGCCGTTCGACACCGCGTCGGCAAGCTTGGAATTAAAATCGAAGGCGAACTCCACGTTCAGTACGAGGCCTTCGTCCGCGGCCCACAGGTTCGCCTCTTGCACCTCGATATCGTCGGCGCGCGCGGCGAACGCGACCGCAGCGATAAGCGCGATCAGCAGCGTCAGGATGCGGGGGTGGCAAGGCATCACGCGTCGCCTCAAACCGGCTTTTCCAGCAACGCGAAGAAGAACCCGTCGTGCTCGGCGTCCGGCAGGAGCCGCGCTGGCACGCCGGCGCCAAGCGCCAAGCGGCGCGCGTCCGGGGTGCGTGCGCAAAACGCCTCGACGACGTTCTCGTTTTCCTCGGCAAATACCGAGCAGGTCACGTACAGCAATTTACCACCCGCGGCGAGCACCCGCCAAAGCGCGGCCAGAATCGATGCCTGGTGCAGCGCGAAGCGGCCGATATCGGATTCGCGCCGGAGCCACTTAATGTCGGGATGCCGCCGCACGACGCCGGAGGCGGTGCAGGGCACATCGGCCAGAATGCGATCGAACGGCGCGCCGTCCCACCATTTCTCGGGGGCAGTGCAATCCTCGGCTTTGATCTGTGCGGCGAGACCGAGCCGCGCGAGCGTTTGCTCGACCCGCGTGCAGCGCGCGCGATCGACATCGAGCGCGGTCAGCGCCACGTCGGCGAACTCGAGGATGTGGGCGCTCTTGCCGCCCGGCGCGGCGCACGCATCGAGCACGCGCTGCCCGTCGGCGAGGTCAAGATATGCCGCAGCGCGCTGCGCTCCGGCGTCCTGCACCGAGACCTCGCCCTTCCCGAAGCCGGGCAATTGCTCCACTGGCACCGGCTTGCCCAGGAGCAGCGCGCAGCCGCCGAGCGCCCGCGAGTCGATGCCGGCTGCCGCCAGGTGCTCGCGGTAACGCGCGACGCTCGTTTTTCGGCGATTGACGCGCAGGCACATGGGCGGATGCATGTTGCCCGCCTCAAGCACCTGCTGCCATTGCTCCGGAAGATCGCGACGCAGCGTTTCGATCCACCAGCGCGGGTGCTGATAGCGCGCCTGCGGATCCCGCGACAGTCGCATCTCAAGCTTATCGCGCTCCCGCAACCAGGTTCGTAACAAGGCGTTGACGTAGCCGCGCGCCCCCGGCTTACCAAGTGCCGCACACGCGCTCACCGCCTGGTCGACGACCGTGTACTCGGCGTAGCGCCCGCTTTCGAGGGCGTACAGCGCGCACCAAATCAATGCATCGACCTCGGCAAGCGGGACGCGGTGGCGCGACAGCGCGGCGACGATCGCCTGCATCCGTCCGTAGCGGCGCAATGTGCCGTGACACAAGTCGAGCAGCGCGCCGCGCCTGGTCTCAGTGGTCGTCTCGCTGTGTCGTTCGAATTCGTCCGAGAGGCTGCGACCGGCTGCGACGCGCGCCACAAGCATCGATGACTGGCGCAGAGCCGCCGAAAGCGAGGGCCTGTTTTCCGCGACGAGCTCGGGCGACGACGTAGTAGCGCGCCGAGCCATGTTCTAGCCGCCCGCGCGGGCGAAGCACTCGCCTGGCGAGAGCGCGAAACCACGCAAGAACGCCGCGACGCCAAGTCGCTTTCCGCCCGAACGTTGCAGCTCGTGAACTGCGAGTGCATCCTCGCTGCAGGCAACCAGGATGCGATCGCCAGCGGCCGAGAGCACGGTGCCGGGTTCACCCCGTCCGCCCATGGGCGCTGCGCGCCAGATCTTGATGGTCTCGCCGCGCAGCGCCGCGCGAGCCCCGGGAGTGGGGCGAAACGCCCGCACCGCGCGCTCGATCTCGGTTGCGGTTCGCGACCAGTCGATCGACACCTCCGCCATGTCGATCTTGCGCGCGTAGGTCACGCCCTGCGCGGGCTGCGCGCGCGACTTGGCGTGTCCGGCAGCAATGTCTTCCAGCTGGGCGACAATCATCTCGGCACCCAGCGCGGCAAGGCGCGCGTGCAGGCTTGCGGCGTCCTCGTCCGGCCCGATGGGCAGCGCCTGCTGGGCAAGGATCGGGCCCGAATCCAGGCATTCGTCCATCTGCATGATCGTGATGCCGCTTTTTTCGTCGCCCGCGAGCAGCGCGCGCTGTACCGGTGCCGCGCCGCGCCAGCGCGGCAGCAGCGAGGCGTGAATGTTGATCGCTCCGTGGCGCGGCAGTGCGAGCATTGACGGTGGCAGGATCAGACCGTAGGCGGCGACTACGAGCGCTTCGGGCCGCGCGCTCGCGAGGCGCGCGAGCGCGCTCGGCTCCTTCAGGGTCTGCGGCTGAAACGTCGCGATGCCGCGCGCCGTGGCGACCTGCTTTACCGGGCTCGCGACCATGCGCAAGCCGCGTCCCGAGGGCCGGTCAGGCTGCGTCAGCGCGAGCGTGATCTCATGCCCGGCATCGAGGAGCGCGGCGAGCGCGACTTCGGCGAACTGCGGCGTACCGGCAAACACCAGGCGCATGCGGGGGTAGCCAGGCAGTCGGCGGGGCGCCGCTCGGCGCCTCCCGGCTAGGCGCTTTTCCTGAGCTGTTTGGCGAGCTTAGCGCGGACGCGTTGCTGCTTCAGTTGCGACAGATGCTCGACAAAAACCTTGCCCTCAAGGTGCTCGATCTCGTGCTGGATGCAGACTGCGAGCAGCCCCTGCGCCTCGAGCGTGAACGCATTGCCGTTCTTGTCAAAGGCACGCACCTTGACGCGCTCTGCGCGCTCCACCAATTCGTAGATCCCAGGCAGCGACAGACAGCCCTCCTCGATGTCGGACACGCCGCTCGATTCGACGATCTCGGGATTGACGAGCACCACGAGCGCGTCGCGCCGATCCGAGACGTCTACTACGATGACCTGCCTATGCACGTCGACCTGCGTGGCGGCGAGACCGATCCCCGGCGCCACGTACATCGTCTCCGCGAGGTCGTTCACTAGTTTTTTCAAGGCGTCGTCGAATACCGTCACCGGAGCGGCGACTTTGTGCAGTCTGGCGTCGGGGTAGCGAAGGATGCTTAGTAGGGCCATGAGAATGACAGAAAATGTTGCAAATTTAACAGATTACATGCACTATTTCAGGCAGCATGTAAGCAAATCTGGCTTTGTGCTACATTTTGGGCGAACAAAGGGGCTTTCAAGCCAGCCGGCAGAGCCGCAATAAAGATCGGGGGCATCGGATGCACCGCCAATTGCGTAAGTCTATCACAGCGCTCATTTTTGTCCTCGCTGCGGCCACCCTCGGTACCGGCTCCGCGCAGGCGCCGAGTTCGCCGCTGGTGCTCAAGCCGGACGCCCCGGACCGCTATGTCGTGGTTCCCGGTGACACCCTCTGGGGCATTTCAGAGCGCTACACGGATTCACCCTGGCGCTGGCCGGAACTCTGGGGCTTTAACCGGGAGCAAATTCGCAACCCGCACCTAATCTTCCCTGGCGACCTGATCCTGCTTGATCGCGCTGCCGGCCGTCTCGGCATTGCAGGTGCTGGCGCAGCTGCCGGTGCCGGTGCCGGTGCCGATGCGGGCGCCGCAGCCGCCGCTCCCGGCGCCGTCAAGCTCTCGCCACGAATCCGCTCCGAGTTGCTTGAAGCCAAGGGAATCCCGAGCATCCCGGCCTCGGCGATCGAGCCGTTCCTGACGCGCCCGCTAGTGATCGAGCCCGACGGACTTGAGAACGCTCCGGCAATCATCGCCACCGAGGAGAACCGGGTCATACTTGAGGCGGGCAATCGCGCCTACGTTCGCGGCATCGGCGAGGCGCAACAGGGCAACTGGTTCGTGTATCGGCGCGGCAAGGCGCTGGTCGATCCGGATACCGCGCGCACACTTGGCTACGAGGCGATCTATCTCGGCACCGCGAGAGTGACGCGTCCCGGCGAGCCGACAACCGTGCAGCTGACGAGCGTGACACAGGAAGTCGGCGCGGGCGACAACCTGATTCCTGCCGGCGAGCCGCAGATAGTCAACTACGCGCCGCACGCACCCAGTGTGTTCATGCGGGGGCGAGTGATCGGGATTTACGGCGGCCTCGACAAAGTGGGCGAAGCTGGACCGCTCTCGATCCTGACGCTAAACCGCGGAAAAGCCGACGGCGTGGAGATCGGCCACGTGTTCGCGCTGTATCGTCACGGCGCGACCGTGCGCGACACGACAGTTCCCAAGGATTCGCCGAAGGCGCAAATTAAGCTTCCCGAGGAGCGCTACGGTCTCGTGTTTGTGTTCCGCGTCTTCGACCGGGTATCCTACGCGCTGGTCATGCACGTCACGAGGCCTGTCAATCCTCTGGATGTGGTTCAGACGCCGTAACAACAAGAAGATTTGCCGCCGGCGCACCTCCTCGCCGCCGGGATGCGGGGGGAAGCGCGGCCCCCTCCGCGCGCCGCCCGCATGACGCAGGATCCGGGGTTGGCGAGCTGGTTGCACCTGACACTCACGCCCGGACTCGGCCCGGTCACGATCCGGGAGCTGCTCAAGAAGTTCGGACTTCCCGAGAACGTCCTCGCGCTCAAGCGCGCGGAGCTTGCGCGACTCGCGCCTGCCGAAGCCCTCAAGGCGCTGGATTCGGACGACGTCGCCCGCGCCGTGGAGCACGCGCTCGAGTGGGCCTCGCAACCCGGCTGCGCCGTGGTGACGCTCGCCGATGAGACCTACCCCAAACTGCTGCTCGAGATCGCCGATCCTCCGACGCTGCTTTATGCGCGCGGCCGCATGGAGCTGCTCGGCGCCGCCGCCGTGCTCGCGATCGTGGGCAGCCGCAATGCCACGACACAGGGTGAGCGCGACGCAGAGCGGTTCGCGCGCGCCTTGAGCGAGGCGGGACTGACTATCGTCAGCGGTCTGGCGCTCGGCATCGATGCCGCTGCGCATCGCGGCGGGCTCGCAGCCCAGGGATCGACCATCGCCGTGCTTGGCACCGGAATCGACATCGTCTATCCGGCACGCAACGCCGCGTTGTTCGAAGAGATCGCCGCAAAGGGACTGCTGATTTCGGAGTTTCCTCTCGGCACCAAGGCGGTGGCGCAGAATTTTCCGCGCCGCAACCGCCTGATCAGCGGCCTCGCTCAGGGCTGTCTGGTGGTGGAGGCGGCACCCGCTTCGGGCTCGCTGATCACGGCACGCGCCGCCGCGGAGCAGGGGCGCGAAGTGTTCGCGCTTCCGGGCTCGATACACTCGCCGCTCGCGAAGGGCTGCCATGCGCTGATCAAGGCCGGCGCCAAGCTGGTCGAATCGGCCGAGGACGTGCTTTCGGAGCTCTCCGGATTCCGGCGCAGTGGCTTCGCCTCGACCACCGCGCCGCAGCCCGCCGCGGTCGAAGAGCCGCTGCTAGCGCACATGGGCTTCGATCCGATCGACGTAGATTCACTGTGCGCGCGCACCGCAATGCCCGTCGAGCGGGTCAACGCGGAGCTATTGAGACTCGAACTAGCCGGGCGCGTCGCGGCACTGCCCGGGGGATTTTTTCAACGCCTAAGCTGAGGGAGAACAATAATGTACGAAGTCCTCGTCTACCTGTTCGAGCACTGCCAGCAGGCCGATCTCGCGCAGAACAGCGACATCGTGGTGAGAAAGCTGTCCGCCGCGGGTTTCGAGGATGCCGACATCAGCGAAGCGCTGACCTGGATGGCGGGCGTAATACAAGCCACCCATCGCAGCGTGGCGCCGCTACCGGATGCGCGCAGTTCGTTTCGCGCTTATGCGCCGAAGGAACTCGCCAAGCTGGGCGCCGAATGTCGCGGCTTCCTCCTGGCGCTAGAGCATGCGGGGATCCTCAGCCCGCAAACGCGGGAACACGTTGTCGAACGCGCGCTTGCCGCAGTCGGAGACACCCTCTCGCTGGAGCAGCTTAAGCTGATCGTTCTAATGGTGTTGTGGAATCTGCGCACCCCGACGAGCCGCCTGGTGGCGGAAGACCTGTTCTCGGCGCCTGCCGAGCGTCTGCCAAGCTGAACCTCACGCCGGTACGCGCGCTTGCGCGCGCACGCCTGCACGATCGCACAGCCTCGGTTGCTGCGGCGCGGCGTTTGCACTTATCATCTGCGGCCTTTCAGCGCCGCGCGACACAGCGGCACATCGTCATCATGGCAAAGAAACTGATCATCGCCGAGAAACCTTCGGTCGCGGCCGACATTGCGCGCGCCCTGGGTGGCTTTGCGCGCAAAGGTGACTCCTTTGAGAGTGAACGGTACGTGCTTTCCTCCGCGGTTGGTCACCTGCTTGAGCTGGTGGTGCCCGAGGGACACGAAGTCAAGCGCGGCAAGTGGTCGTTCGCGAACTTGCCGGTGATCCCGCCGCACTTCGCGCTCGCACCGATCGAGCGCAACGAGCAGCGGCTCAATCTTCTCCTGAGACTGATCAAGCGAAAGGACATCACTGGCCTGATCAATGCCTGCGATGCCGGCCGCGAGGGCGAGCTCATCTTTCGCTACATCGTGCAACACGCCAGGATCAAGAAACCGGTCGAGCGGCTCTGGCTGCAGTCGATGACACCGGCCGCGATCCGCGAAGGCTTCGACTTACTGCGGTCGGACCGCGAGCTGCTGCCGCTTGCCGACGCCGCCAAAAGCCGTTCAGAGGCCGATTGGCTGGTCGGCATCAACGGCACTCGGGCAATGACTGCCTTCAATTCCAAGGAGGGCGGCTTCTACCTCACTACGGTCGGGCGCGTGCAGACGCCGACGTTGAGCATTCTGGTCGAACGCGAAGAAAAGATCCGCGCGTTCGAGCCACGGGACTTCTGGGAAGTCAGCGCCACTTTTGGCGTCAACGCGGGTACTTACACTGGGCGCTGGTTCAGTCCCGAATTCCGGAAGGACGAGGACGCCGAGCGCAGGCCGGAGCGCCTCTGGCGCGCCGAGAAGTCCGAGGCGATTGTCGCAGCGTGCCAAGGCAAGACCGGATCGGTATCGGAGGAAACAAAACCTTCGTCGCAACTCTCACCGCTGCTATTTGACCTCACCAGCCTACAGCGCGAGGCCAATGGGCGGTTCGGATTCTCGGCGAAGATGACCTTGTCGCTCGCGCAGGCGCTCTACGAGCGCCACAAAGTGCTCACCTATCCTCGCACCGACTCGCGGGCGCTTCCTGAGGATTACGTCGGCACGGTGAAGAAAGCGATGGAGATTCTCGCCGAGGGCCGCGAGTACCAGCCCTTCGCCAAGGCCGTCCTGAAGGGCGGCTGGGTAAAACCGAACAAGCGCGTGTTCGACAGCGCAAAGGTCTCGGATCACTTCGCCATCATTCCGACGCTGCAGGCGCCAAGGAGCCTGAACGAAGTCGAGAAAAAGCTCTATGACATGGTGGTGCGCCGCTTCCTCGCGGTATTCCACCCGCCCGCGGAGTCCCTGCAGACGACGCGCATCACGCAGATCGGTGAGCACCGCTTCCGCACCGAGGGCCGGATCCTGGTCAAACCGGGCTGGCTAGCTATATACGGACGCTCCGCGCAGGAGGAAAGCGAAAACCTGCCGAGCGTTACGAAGGGCGAAACCGCACGCTTGCTTGAGATCGGGGCGCAACCCAACCAGACCAAGCCGCCCGCACGCTACACCGAAGCGACGCTGCTTTCGGCAATGGAAGGCGCCGGCAAACTGGTCGAGGACGACGAGCTGCGTGCCGCCATGGAGGCAAAGGGCCTAGGCACTCCGGCGACGCGCGCGGCGGTGATTGAGGGGCTGATCAAGGAGGAATACGTGCACCGCAACGGCCGGGAGCTGGTGCCGACACCGAAGGCATTTTCGCTGTTTTTCGCCCTCAGGCACTTCGGCGTGGGCGAGATCACCTCGCCCGAGCTGACGGGCGACTGGGAGTTCAAGCTTAAGCAGATGGAGCACGGCAAGTTGCGCCGCGAGGAGTTCATGGACCACATCGAACACGTCACCCGCGACCTGGTCGAGCGCATCAAGAAGGGCGATATTCCCGACACTGCGTTCGCCACCGTCTCGGCGGCGTGCCCCAAATGCGGCGGCACGGTGCAGGAGAACTACCGCAAGTTCCAGTGCCAGAAATGCGACTTCTCGCTCTGGAAAGTGCTCTCGGGGCGCGAATGGGCGCCCGAGGAGATCGCAGAGCTGATCGCAAAGCGCTTCATCGGTCCGTTCACCGGCTTTCGCAGCCGCATGGGGAAGCCGTTCGCGGCCGGCATCCGTCTGAACGATGAGCTGCGCATCGAGTTCGATTTCGGCCAAGGATCGGCCTCCTCCGAAGGCGACGAGGCGCCGGACTTTTCGGGCCACGAAGCGCTCGGCGCCTGCCCCAAATGCGGCGCCCGCGTCTACGAGCACGGCGCCGCCTACGTTTGCGAGAAGGCGCTCGGTTCGGCGCGCACCTGCGATTTCCGCTCCGGCAAGTTGATCCTGCAGCAGGCGATCGAGCGCGACCAGATACAAAAGCTGCTCCAAACTGGACGCACGGACCTGCTGCCGCGCTTCATTTCGAGGAAGGGCCGGCCGTTCAAGGCCTATCTCGCAAAGACGCCTGGCGGTCGCGTCGGCTTCGAGTTCGAAGCGCGGGCGCCCAAAAAGGCTAAGCCGGAAGCGCCCAAGTCCTCTCCGGACAAGGCGCCTGCAGGGCCGCGCGCAATCTCGGCGCACGGCAAGGCGTCGAAGGCGCGCGACCGGAGTTCGGCATCCACGCCGGCCAAGATGTCCAGGGCGCCCAAACCGCCGGCGAGGCGGCCGGCGCCCAAACGCAAAAAAGCCGGTTAAACGTCTAGATTGCGCACGCCGAGCGCGTTCGACTCGATGAACGCGCGCCGGGGTTCGACCTCGTCGCCCATTAGCTTGGTGAAAATCTCGTCGGCCGCAATGCTGTCCTCGATCTGCACGCGCAGCAGCCGTCGAGTCGACGGATCCATCGTGGTATCCCACAGTTGCGACGGATTCATCTCCCCCAGTCCTTTGTAGCGCTGCAGGCTGATCGATCGCTGCACTTCGCCGAGCAGCCACTTCATCGCTTCCGGAAACTCTCTCACCGGATGCTTTTTCTCGCCACGCTGCACGTAGGCGCCTTCTCCCACCAGGCCGCGCAGCATCTGCGCGCTCTGACGGATCTGCGCGTAATCGCCCGAGAGCAGGAACTCGGAATCGATGTGCGTCAAGCGCACATTGCCGTGCCGCGTGCGCTCGATCCACACCTGGTAGCGCTCCGTCTTAGCGTCAAACTGGGCGCTGACACGTACGCCGTTGCCGGGAATCGCCACAGCCAGCGCCTCGGCCGACGCCTCGGCGGTCTCGCGACGAGAGAGATCGATCTGCAGCCCGCCCAGGATCGCCAGTAGCGCCGCGCGGTCGATCCAGCGCGAGACGCGATCGATCACTGCCTCCGAGACCAGGTAGGACTTGGCGAGCGCCTCGAGCGGCTCGCCACGCAGCGGATCGCGCCCGGCCCCCGGGTAAAGGGCCGACTCGACCAACGCCTGCCGCAGCAGGTACTCGTTCAGCTCGTGCTCGTCCTTCAAGTAGCGTTCTTCTTTCCCGAGTTTCGTCTTGTACAGCGGCGGCTGCGCGATGTAAATGTGGCCGCGCTCGACGAGCTCGTGCATCTGCCGATAGAAAAACGTCAACAGCAGCGTGCGGATGTGCGAGCCGTCAACGTCCGCATCGGTCATAATGATGATGCGGTGGTAGCGCAGCTTCTCGCGATTGTACTCCTCCTTGCCGATGCCGCAGCCAAGCGCCGTAATCAACGTGGCAATCTCGGTCGACGATATCAACTTGTCGAAGCGCGCCTTCTCCACGTTCAGGATCTTTCCCTTGAGCGGCAGAATCGCCTGGAACCTGCGGTCCCGTCCCTGCTTCGCCGAGCCGCCGGCTGAGTCGCCCTCTACCAGATAGAGCTCGCACTTTGCCGGGTCGCGCTCCTGGCAATCGGCGAGCTTGCCTGGCAGCCCCATACCGTCGAGCACGCCCTTCCTGCGCGTCATTTCGCGCGCGCGGCGCGCGGCTTCGCGTGCCCGCGCCGCATCGACGATCTTGCCGGTAATGATGCGCGCGTCACCCGGACGCTCGTCCAGAAACTGGCGCAGCTTTTCGGCGACGACCTCCTCGACCGCAGGGCGCACCTCCGAGGAAACGAGCTTTTCCTTGGTCTGCGAGGAGAACTTCGGTTCGGGCACCTTGACCGAGAGCACGCAGGCAATGCCTTCGCGCATGTCGTCGCCCGTGGTCTCGACGCGCGCGCGCTTGGCGAACTCGTTCTCTTCGATGTACCTGTTGAGCACGCGCGTCATTGCGGCACGCAGGCCGGTGAGATGCGTTCCGCCGTCCTTCTGCGGAATATTGTTGGTGAAGCACAGCACCGATTCCTGGTAGGAGTCGTTCCACTGCATCGACACCTCGACTGCAATGCTGTCCTTCTCGCCGCTGCCGTAGAACACGTTCGGGTGCAGCACGGTCTTCGAACGGTTCATGTACTCGACAAAACCCTTGACGCCACCGGAGAACGCGAAGTTCTCTTCCTTGTCGACGCGTTGGTCGACTAGAACGATCTTGACGCCGTTGTTGAGGAAGGACAATTCGCGCAGGCGGCGCGCCAGAATGTCGTAGTGATAGTCGACGCTGCCAAACACGGTGTTCGAAGCCAGGAAATGGACCTCCGTGCCGCGCTTCTCGGTCGTCCCCGTGGGTCGCAGCGCCTCCACCGGCACGCCGTCGCGGAACTCCATCTCATGCACCTTGCCGTCACGCCAGATGGTGAGCCGTAGCCACTCAGAGAGCGCATTGACGACGGAAACCCCGACCCCGTGCAGGCCGCCCGCGACCTTGTAGGTGTTGTTGTCGAACTTGCCGCCGGCATGCAGCTCGGTCATCACGATCTCAGCGGCCGAGCGTTTGAGGTCGTCGTCGTCCTTGATGCCGGTGGGAATGCCGCGCCCGTTGTCGAGCACTGAAATCGAATTATCAGTGTGCACGGTGACCAAGATTTCGTCGCAGTAGTCTGCAAGCGCCTCGTCGACCGCGTTGTCGACCACCTCAAACACAAGATGGTGCAGGCCCGTGCCGTCCGAGGTGTCGCCGATGTACATGCCGGGGCGCTTTCGTACCGCCTCGAGACCCTTCAGGACCTTGATGCTGTCCGTGCCGTACTCGCCGGGGTCGCGGTGATGCTGTTCTGGTTCGCTCACTGTAGTTCCTTGCTCGCCAATTCCCAATTTCCTTCGAGTCGCGCCAGGCGCGTCCTTCAGATGCGCATCGGCATCACAACGTACTTGAACTCAGGATTCGAGTCGAACGTGATGAGCGCGCTCGATGCGCTGTCGCCGAAGTGGCATTCGATCTCCCTGTCGGAGACGTTGTTCAACACATCCAGCAGATAATTGACATTGAATCCGATATCGATCGCGTCGCCCGTGTAGTTCACCTCGAGCTCCTCCTGTGCCTCCTCTTGCTCGGCATTCGACGACACGATCTTGAGGCTGCTGTCGGTCAGCACCCATCGCACACCCCGGAACTTCTCGTTCGACAAAATCGCTGCGCGCATCAGCGCCTGGCGCAGCGCCTCGCGCTCGAGCTTAAGTTTGTTCTTGTGCTGCGTCGGGATGACGCGCGTGTAATCCGGGAATTTCCCGTCTACCAGCTTTGACACCAACTCGATCGATGCGAAGCTGAATGCCGCCTGTGTTGCGGAGAGTTCGACGCGAACTTCGTCATCGCTTTCCGCGAGCAGCTTCCCCAGTTCGATTACGGTCTTGCGTGGCACGATCACCTCCTGCCGCTGCAGCTCCGCGTCGAGCGCCATCGCGGCATAGGCAAGCCGATGCCCGTCGGTCGCGGCGAGCTTGAGCTGCCGGTCCTCCACCACCATCAACAGGCCGTTCAGGTAGTAGCGAATGTCCTGCTGCGCCATTCCGTACTGCACGAGAGCGAGCAACTTGCGTAGTGCGCGCTGGGGCAGCGCGAAGCGCGCCACGTCCCCTGCGGGCCGGGCGATCTTCGGAAAATCGTCCGCCGGCAGAGTCTGCAGCGAAAAGCGGCTTTTGCTCGCCTTGACGAGCAGGCGCTTGTCCTGCTGCTGCAGCGTGACCTCGGCCCCATCGGGCAGCGCACGCAGGATATCGACCAGCTTCCTCGCGCCCACCGTGAGCGCGTGTCCCTCACCGCTTTGCTCGAGCGCAGAATGCGCAGTAATTTGGATCTCGATGTCGGTGGCTAGAAACGACAGTGCCTTCGCGCCGCGTTCGATCAGAACGTTGGACAGGATCGGCAGCGTGTGGCGGCGCTCGATGATTCCGCTGACGGCCGAAAGCGGTTCAAGCAATTCATCACGCTTCGCTTTGACTAGAACCATTTCTTTTTACCTTATTTATAGTAGTAGTAGTTAATAGAGCAGCTCCGGTTTCTGTATAAAGCAGAAATTCCTGTCGGCGCATGCGCTTAAGCCGGTACGCGTAACTGAACAAACTGTGGAGCGCCTGTGTGCGAGTGTGGATCGATTCGGCGCGCTTTCGCCGGTGTTCGAGTTATGCACAGTTTGCTCCAAGACCGCACACAGTTTCACGCGCCAGGTTCATCCCTTGAGCACCTGTTCGAGCACTAGATAGTCGCGGTTCAGCGAAACGTCCTTCTTGCGTAAGGCCGTGATCGTGCGGCATGCATGCAGCACCGTGGTGTGGTCGCGATTGCCGAAGGCTTCTCCAATCCCGGGCAAACTCATCTGCGTAAGGTCCTTGGCGAGCGCCATCGCGACCTGGCGGGGTCTCGCCACGTTACGGCTGCGCTTCTTGGAATGCATATCCGAGACCTTGATCTTGAAGTACTCGGCAACGGTCTTCTGAATGCCTTCCACCGAAATTTGCCGGTTCACCATATGCAGGATGTCCCGCAGCGATTCCTTGGCGAGCTCAAGCGTGAGCTCGCGCGCGGTGAAGCGCGCATAGGCAAGAACCTTCTTCAGCGCACCCTCAAGCTCGCGCACGTTGGAACGGATGTGCTTGGCGATGAAGAATGCGATGTCCTCGGACAGCGCGATCGACTCCGCCTCGGCTTTCTTCAGCACGATTGCCACGCGCATTTCAAGCTCCGGAGGCTCGATCGCCACCGTAAGGCCCCAACCGAAGCGCGAAATCAGGCGCTCCTCCATGCCGGTGATCTCCTTCGGATAGGTGTCGCAGGTAATGACGATCTGCTTGTGCGCCTCGACCAGGGCATTGAAGGCGTAGAAAAACTCCTCCTGCGTGCGGCCCTTGTTGGAGAAAAACTGAATGTCGTCAATCAGCAGCAAGTCAAGCGAGTGGTAATAGCGCTTGAAATCGTCGAACGAGCGCTGCTGGTAGGCACGCACAACGTCGGTGACGTACTGCTCGGCATGCGTGTAGCGGATACGAGCGCCGGGGCGCTGCTCGGCGAGGTGGTTGCCGATCGCCTGAAGCAGATGCGTCTTGCCCAGGCCGACGCCGCCGTAGATGAACAGCGGGTTGTACGAGATGCCTGGGTTCTCAGCGACCTGGATGGCGGCCGCGCGCGCCAGCTGGTTTGCTTTGCCGGTGACGAAATTCTCGAAGTTGAAGCCGCGGTTGAGCTTGGCGCGCTCGAGGGCACCCGGTGCCTCGCCGTTCGCACGCCCGCCCGAAGATGCGGCACGTGGAGAAGCCTCCGCCTCCCGCGCCAGCACCAGCTGCAGCCCGAGTTCCCGGCCACTCGCTTCGGCCGCGAGCTTTTCGATGCGTGCGGCAAAGCGCTCGCGCACCAGCTCAAGCACATAACGGTTCGGCGCAGCGAGCGTCAGCGTGCTCGAATCCGCGGCCGCCGCCTCCGGCGAGAGCGGGCGAATCCAGGTGTTGAATTGCTGCGCGGGCAGCTCCTGCTCCAAGCGGCGCAGGCAAGCGTCCCAGAGGGTGTGCATCTTGTCTTTGGTCTCGTTCGCGCTCGATGCGCAGGGGGTTCCCCGAGCGCTTGCAAAGCGTTTCGGTAGGCAGCTAATTTTACCTTTTCCGCTGTTAGTTATCCACAGGCGCGCGCAGGAAAGTCGGTGGATTTGACAATGCGGCGGCGCGCAGGCTCTAATACCGCCCTTTTTCCAGGTCTGCACCGCAATGAAACGAACTTACCAGCCGTCCAAGACGCGGCGCGCGCGACGCCACGGTTTCCTGGTGCGCATGCGCTCGAGCGGCGGACGTGCTGTAATTCGAAACCGCCGTTCCAGCGGGCGGCGGCGTCTCGCGGTCTAGCGCGGCCGGCAGCGCGTGCCCCGCAGCGCAAAACCTCGTGCGGCGCTCCCTCCGCAGCTTCGGTCTGGGAGTGCAGCGGCGGCTCAGGCGAAGCGCGGATTTCGAGCGCCTGTTGCGCGACGGTGAACGGCGCAGCCTTTCCGGGTTCACGTTCTTCATCGAACGCCGCGAAGCGGGGCTACCGCGCCTCGGGATGCTCGTTACCCGAAAGCATGCAGCCCAGGCGACCGAGCGCAATCGCATCAAGCGCTGCATTCGGGAGGCGTTTCGACTTGAGCAGGAGAGCCTTGGCGCGCTCGACGTTCTGGTGCGTCCGCCGTACGGAGTCCGGCCAACAGCCGACATGATCGCGCGCTTGCGCGAATTGTTTTCGAGGCTCAATCGATGACCAAGGCGCTGCGCCTTGCCGTGCGGGGCTATCGCTATTTCATCAGCCCGATGCTGCCGCGCGCTTGCCGCTTCCATCCGAGCTGCTCGGAGTATGCTGAGGAGGCGCTCGAGCGCCACGGTGCCTGGCGCGGAACCTGGCTCGCTACTCGGCGCCTGTGCCGGTGCGGTCCATGGCACGCGGGTGGCTACGACCCGGTACCCCGGTCGGGACGCCTGCGCTAAACAATAAGAACCGCTATGGACACCCAAAGACTGATTCTGCTGTTTGTTTTCAGCTTCTCTCTACTGCTGCTGTGGAACGAGTGGGAGAAGACGCAGCGCCCGAAGTCGGCGCCGACGGTGCCTGAGGCACAGAAGGGCGTGCCAACACCGAGCAGCCCTGTGGCGACCCAAGCCCCGTCGGCGGCCCAGGCGAGCACCGCGAGCGTCCCGGGCGCGAGCCCCGCGCCTTCGGCCGCGCGCGGCGAGGTGATCCGGGTGCAAACCGACCTAATGGTGGCCGAGATCGATGCGTTTGGCGGCTCACTCACCAAGGTCGAGTTCCTCAAGCACCGGGCGCGAGGCGATGCCGGCAACCCCTTCGAGCTGCTCGGCCCGACACACAATTATGTGGCGCAGAGCGGCCTGGTCGGTGAGGGCATGCCGAATCACCGCAGCACGTGGCGAGTATTGCCGGGGCCGCGCGCGCTCGCGGCGAACGCCAGCAAACTGGAAGTCAGGCTGGCCGCGGAGGGCGCGGGCGGTGTGCAGGTCGAGAAGGTCTACACATTCCACCGCAACCGCTACATCGTCGATGTCGCGTTCGAACTGACCAACCGGGGCACGGAGCCGTTGACGACGCACAGCTATTTCCAGCTCGCGCGCGATGACAAGACGCCGCCCGGTCAGACTCAAATGATGGCGACGTATTTCGGTCCGGCGCTGTATACGGCCGAGAAGGCATTTCAGAAGGTCGACTTCTCGGACATCGAGAAGGACAAGGCCGGATTGCCGCTGCAGGCGAGCGACGGCTGGATCGGGATGGTGCAGCACTACTTCGTATCGGCCTGGCTGCCTCCGGATAAGACACCGCGCGAGTATTACGCGAAAAAGCTCGCCGACGGGATTTACACGGCGGGCGTGATCCTTTCGACGCCTCAGACGGAACCCGGCGCCGCAATTAGAGTGCAGGTCGGACTTTACGCCGGGCCGCAGGAGCAGAACCGCCTGAAGGCGGCGGCGCCAGGAATGGATCTGGTTGTCGATTACGGATTTCTTGCCATCATTGCTTGGCCGCTGTTCTGGCTGCTCGAGCGGTTCCATACCTGGACCGGCAACTGGGGGGTGGCCATCATCCTGCTGACGCTGGTCATCAAGGCAGTGTTCTTCCCGCTTTCGGCGGCAAGCTACAAGTCGATGGCGAAGATGAAGCTGGTCACGCCCCGGCTGACCAAGCTGCGCGAGATGTATGCGCACGATCGCGCCAAGATGAACCAGGCGATGATGGAGCTCTACAAGACGGAGAAGATCAATCCCCTCGGCGGTTGCTTCCCGATTCTGGTACAGATTCCGGTATTCATCGCCCTCTACTGGGTGCTGCTTGCGGCGATCGAGCTGCGGCAGGCGCCGTTCATCCTCTGGATAAAGGACCTCTCGGCGCTCGATCCGTACTACGTGTTGCCGATTCTGATGGCAATCACCATGGTGCTGCAGACCCGGCTGAACCCGGTGCCGCCCGATCCGGTGCAGGCGAAGGTCATGCAGTTCATGCCGTACGTGTTCAGCGTGTTCTTCTTCTTTTTCCCGGCCGGCCTGGTGCTGTACTGGCTGGTGAACAATATACTTTCGATCCTTCAGCAGTGGCAGATTCAGCGCATGTTCCAGCGCGACAAACCTGCCCATGCCAAGCGCTGATCCGGACGCCTCGGGCGGTCTGACCCGCGGATCCGCGCACGAAGCGCTCGCGCGCGACACCATCGCTGCGCTCGCCACGCCGCCCGGCCGAAGCGGCATCGGCGTGGTTCGCCTTTCCGGCGCCATGGTCCCGCAGATCGCGCGCGCGCTGCTCGGCCGACTGCCCGCGCCGCGCTGTGCCACGCGCTGCCATTTTCGGGACTCGCGCGGCGAGACGCTCGACGACGGCCTCGCGCTTTACTTCCCCGCGCCGAACTCCTATACCGGCGAGCCGGTGCTCGAGTTGCAGGGGCATGGCGGGCCAGTGGTCCTGCACAGCGTACTCGCCACGTGCCTCGATGCGGGCGCCCGGCTCGCCGAGCCAGGGGAGTTCACGCGGCGCGCGTTCCTCGAAGGCAAGCTCGACCTCGCGCAGGCCGAGGCGGTCGCGGATTTGATCGATGCGGCGAGCCGCGAGGCGGCCCGCTCGGCGATGCGTTCGCTCGACGGGGAGTTCTCAAGCGCAATCCGCACGCTGGTTGCCGAACTGACTGAGTTGCGGGCGCTGACCGAGGCGATGCTCGATTTTCCGGACGAGGAGGTTGACGCGCTGCACCGCGAGGACGCCGCGGCTCGGCTCGAGCGCACCCGGCAGCAACTCGAGGAGGTGCTCGCACGCAGCAAGCAGGGCAGCCTCCTGCGCACCGGCATTCACGTTGTCCTTGCCGGGCGCCCGAACGTCGGCAAATCTAGCCTGCTTAATCGGCTCGCGGGCGAGGAGCGTGCGATCGTGACGCCGATTCCTGGCACCACGCGTGACGCACTGCGCGAAGTGATCCAAGTCGAGGGCGTGCCGATCGTGGTCATCGACACGGCTGGGCTACGCGAGTCGCGCGACGAGGTCGAACGATTGGGCGTCGAGCGCAGCTGGCGCGAAGTCGAGCGCGCCGACGTGGTTCTGGTGGTGCTCGAGGCGGCCGCCGGAATCGGCGCCGAAGATCGTGCATTGATCGAGCGCTTGCCGCCGGGCGGTGCGCGCATTCACATTTATAACAAGATCGATCTGCTGCCGGGCACACAGCCGAAGCGTCGCCCGGGAGCCATTCCCGAAGTGTGGCTTTCGGCGAAGACCGGCGCCGGTCTCGACGAGCTAAGGCGCGCCCTGCTCGGGGCCGCGGGCTGGCGGGCGGACGGCGAGTCGGTGTTTCTGGCGCGCGAGCGGCATTTGCGCGCGCTGGACCGCGCCCGCGGGCACCTCGAAGCCGCGGGCTGCGAACGCGCACAGTGGGAGTTCTTCGCCGAGGAGTTGCGTCTGGCGCAGCGGGCACTCTCCGAGATCACCGGGGAGTTCACCGCCGACGACCTGCTGGCGGAGATCTTCTCGCGTTTTTGCATCGGCAAGTGAAGCCGGCGCGCGAATCCTGGACCAACCCGGCGCTCAGTCTGCTGCTGTGCGCGGCGGGCGGCGCGCTCTTCGACTGGCTGAGGATTCCGCTGCCCTGGATGATCGGTCCGCTGGTGTTCATGGCGCTGTGTAATTTTGCCGGTGCGCAGTTGCGGGCGCCATTCGCGGGTCGGCAGGTGGGGCAAGTGGTCATCGGCACGGCGCTCGGGCTGTACTTCACGCCGGCGGTGGCACGCGAAGTGGCGTCCTACTGGCATCTGCTGCTGGTCGCGGCATTGTTTGCCATTGCGCTCGGCTGGGTCGGGGGCTGGATTCTAAGCGGCGCCACGGGCACCGATCGTACGACCGCGTTTTTCGCCAGCGTTCCCGGGGGCGCCGCCGAGATGGCGGTGCTCGGGGAGCGATTCGGAGCCAAGATCGACCGGGTCGCGCTCGCCCAATCATTGCGCATTCTCATCGTAGTGATCGTGATTCCATTCGCGCTTAGCTACTCCGGCACACAAGGGGCACACACGTTCCAGCCGGTAGTCATGGCGCTCGAATGGCCGCGCCTGCTGTTGCTGCTCGCGCTTGCTGCGGCGGCGGGCGGCTGCGTGAAGCTGGTGCGGCTGCCCAATCCGTTCATGCTTGGGCCGCTCTTCGCAGTGATTGCAATTACCGCGGCGGAGATCCCCTTCTCCTCGATGCCGGGAGCCGTATCGAATGCCGCTCAGGTCCTGCTCGGGTGCGCGCTTGGCTCGCGCTTCGAACAGCGGTTTTTGAGGCGCGTGCCCGGGTTTGTTGCCGGCGTGGTGGCGAGCATCCTGATCGCGATCACGCTTGCCGGGGCAGCGGGGACGCTGCTGGCGCTGGCTTCGGGCCTGCCGTTGCCGACGCTGGTGCTCGCCACGGCGCCCGGCGGTATTGCGGAGATGTGCATCACCGCCGAGGTGCTGCAGCTCGGCGTGCCGCTGGTTACCGCGGCGCATGTCACGCGCGTGATCGTGTTGACGACCACGACCGGGCTGGCGTTTCGCGCGGCGCGCGCCCTGGTCACGCGACGCGCGCGCGTCTAACGATGCCCTGGAACCCGCAACGCTACGAAGTCTTCGCGGATGCGCGCCTGCGCCCGGCGAGCGATCTGCTCGCGCGCATACCGCTCGAACGACCCGGGCGCATCGCCGACTTGGGATGCGGCAGCGGCAACGTGACGCTGATGCTCGAGGAGCGCTGGCCGAGCGCGCGTATCACCGGCTACGACAATTCCACCGAGATGCTCGAAGCAGCGCGCGCGCGCCGCCCGGCAATCGACTGGCAAATCGCCGATCTGGCATCTTGGCAGCCCTCGGAGCGATTCGATCTGGTGTTCTCGAACGCCGCGCTGCATTGGGTCGATCGCCATGAGGCCCTTTTTACGCGCCTGCTCGATGCGCTGGCGCCGGGCGGAGCGCTCGCGGTGCAGATGCCGCGCAATTTTGCGGCGCCCTCTCACGCCATCGCCGCGGCACTCGCTTGCGAGGCCCCGTTTGGAGAATATCTGGTGTGCGTCGTGCGCACCAAGCCGGTGCTCGAGCCGGCGCAGTATCGCGCGCTGCTTGGAGCTCGCGTGAGCACGCTCGATATCTGGGAAACCGAATATCTGCAAGTTCTTCATGGGGGAAATCCAGTCGCCGACTGGACGCGCTCGACCTTGCTGGTGCCGCTGCTCGATGCGCTGCCTCAGCCGCTGCGCGATGAGTTCGAAACCGAGTACCGCAGACGCGTCGCGCGCGTCTATCCGAAAGACGCGGACGAAAGTACGCTTTATCCGTTTCGCCGATTGTTCCTGGTGGCCACAATGGCCTGATGGCGGATGGTAAAATTCCCATGAAGAGCGCAATTCGATTGCGCGATAGCCAATTGCGGGCCCAAGGCGCAAGCCGGGTCCGTCACTCCTGTCTTTTTGGAGTTGTGCCCATGAACGTCCCTCGCTCCGCCCCCGCCGACCAGTCTGACGCACCCGCCTGGGTCAACCACCCGGGTCTGCGCCAGTGGGTGGCCGAGATGGCCGGGTTGACCAAGCCCGAGCGCGTCGTATGGTGCGACGGTTCGCAGTCTGAGTACGAGCGGCTGTGCGGCGAGCTGGTCGAGGCGGGCACCTTCATCAAGTTGAACCACAAGCTCAGGCCGAACAGCTTTCTGGCGCGCTCGCATTCGTCGGACGTGGCACGCATGGAGGATCGCACCTACATCTGCAGCGAAACTGAGGACGCCGCGGGCCCGACCAACAACTGGGTCGATCCGCGCGAAATGCGTGCCACGCTGAGCCGGCTGTTCGACGGCTGCATGCGCGGGCGCACCATGTATGTCGTGCCGTTCTCGATGGGGCCGATCGGCTCGCATATCGCGCAGATCGGCGTCGAGCTCACGGATTCGGCCTATGTCGTAGTCAACATGCGTGTCATGACGCGCATGGGCCGCGCGGTGGTGGACTGGCTGGGGGAGGGCGGCGACTTCGTGCCCTGCGTGCATTCGATCGGCGCGCCGCTCGCGCCCGGCAAGAAAGACGTGCCTTGGCCGAGCAACGAGAAGGAAAAGTGGATCGTGCACTTCCCCGAAACGCGCGAGATCTGGTCCTACGGCTCGGGCTACGGCGGCAACGCGCTGCTTGGCAAGAAGTGCCTCGCGCTGCGCATCGCGTCCGTCATGGCGCGCGACGAAGGCTGGCTTGCCGAGCACATGCTGATCCTCGGCGTGGAATCGCCCGGCGGGGAGAAGAGTTACGTGACGGCGGCGTTTCCGTCCGCGTGCGGCAAGACGAACTTCGCGATGTTGATCCCGCCTGCGGCCTTCAAGGGTTGGAAGGTGACCACCATCGGTGAGGACATCGCCTGGATCAAGCCCGGGCGCGATGGGCGCTATTACGCTATCAATCCGGAGGCGGGATTCTTCGGCGTCGCGCCGGGCACTTCGCAGGCGACCAATCCTAATGCGATGAAGACGCTCGCCTCGAACGTTATCTTCACCAATGTCGCGCTCACGCCCGAGGGCGACGTGTGGTGGGAAGGCATGACCGAGAAGCCGCCGGCGCGCCTGACCGACTGGCAGGGCAAGAACTGGACGCCGGACTGCGGGCGGCTCGCCGCGCACCCGAACGCGCGCTTCACGGTGCCCGCGTCGCAATGCCCGTCAATGGATCCGAAGTGGGAGGACCCGGGCGGGGTGCCGATCTCGGCCTTCATCTTCGGCGGCCGGCGCTCGTCGACCATTCCGCTGGTGGTCGAGGCGCCGACTTGGGAGAACGGCGTTTACATGGCGGCCACGCTTGGTTCCGAGACCACGGCTGCGATTACCGGCAAGGTGGGCGTGGTGCGGCGCGATCCGATGGCAATGCTCGCGTTCTGCGGCTACAACATCGGCGACTACTTCGCTCACTGGTTGAAGATGGGCAAGGCCGTGCTCCATCCGCCGAAGATTTTTCTGGTCAACTGGTTCCGTCGCGACGCCGAGCGCAAGTTCATCTGGCCCGGGTTCTCGGAGAACATGCGCGTGTTGACTTGGATCGTGGAGCGCTGCCATGGACGCGCGCAGGGCGCGCACACGCCGCTCGGCATCATGCCTCGCTACGATGATCTGCGCTGGAACGGGCTGGAGGCCTTCGGCGCCGAGCGCTACAGCCAACTCTCGCAGGTGGATTGGGCGGCATGGATAAAGGAGCTCGGATCGCACGACACGCTGTTCGCCAAGCTCGGCGCGCACCTTCCGCCGGCGCTCAAGCGGCGGCGCGACTCGCTCAAGGAGGACTTGCGCACATGACTCATGTGTTCCATCGCAATCCTCACGACCGGTATCCGGTCGCCGTGCGCGGCGAGGGCGCCTACCTGATCGACCGCGATGGCAAGCGTTATCTGGACGCCTCGGGCGGCGCCGCGGTGTCCTGCCTGGGACACTCGGATCGCGAGGTGATCAAGGCGATCCAGGAGCAACTCGACAAGCTGCCATTCGCGCATACGTCGTTTTTCAGTAACGAACCGATGGAGGCGCTTGCTGACACACTCGTGGGAGAGTCGCAAGGCGCTTTCGACAAGGTCTACTTCGTTTCCGGGGGATCGGAGGCGGTCGAGGCGGCGCTCAAGCTTGCGCGTCAGTACCACGTCGAGCGCGGCGAGTTGCAGCGGCGCTGCGTGATCGCGCGACGCCAGAGCTACCACGGCAATACGCTTGGTGCGCTCGCGGTCGGCGGCAACCAGTGGCGCCGCAAGCAGTTCGAGCCACTGCTGATCAACGTCACGCATGTTTCGCCGTGCTATGCGTATCGCGGCCGCGAGACAGCGGAAGACGAAGCACAGTACGCAGGGCGGCTGGCGCGCGAGCTCGAGGCGGAGATCAGGCAGCTTGGCGAGGACCGGGTGATCGCCTTCGTCGCCGAAACCGTAGTTGGTGCGACGCTTGGCGCGGTGCCGCCAGTGCCGGGCTACTTCACACGGGTGCGCGAGGTCTGCGACCGCTATGGTGTGCTGCTGATCCTGGATGAGGTCATGTGCGGCATGGGCCGCACGGGCAAGATGTTCGCGTACCAAGACGAGGGAATCGTTCCCGATCTGCTATGCGTGGCGAAGGGGCTGGGTGCCGGCTACCAGCCGATCGGTGCGGTCCTCGCGTCAAAGAAGGTCTTTGATGCGCTCTTCGAAGGCAGCGGTTTTTTCCAGCACGGCCACACTTACCTCGGTCATGCCGCGGCTTGCGCGGGGGCGCTTGCAGTGCAGCGCAGACTGCTCGAAGGTGGCCTGCTCGCGCGGGTGGGCCCGACCGGCGCGCTGCTGGAGCGAAAGCTGCGCAGCGCTTTCGCCACCCATCCGAACGTGGGCGACATCCGCGGGCGCGGCCTGTTCTGGGGCATCGAACTGGTCGCGGATCGCTCGAGCAAGAAACCCTTTGATCCCAAGCAGCGCACCCATGCGCGGCTGAAGAAGGAAGCGCTCAAGGCCGGTCTGTTGTGCTACCCGATGGGCGGCACCATCGACGGCGTGCAGGGCGATCACGTGCTGCTTGCACCGCCTTTCATCGTGCGAAGCGCGCAATTGGATGAGTTGGTTGAGAAGCTCGGGCGCGCACTCGAGGTGACGCTGAGTCAGAAGATAGCCGCGTGAACGTCAGCGGTGTGCTTCTTCGCGCCTGCCCGTCTTAGGTCTCGACAGGCTCTCGCACCGGCCCAGTCTTGGTAACCGTGACGGGCGACTCGTAGACGTCACGCCGCTTGTCGTAGAGCGGAATCGTGGTGCCGTTCAGGCGATTCGCGAACAGCAGCTCGAGTTCGAGGTCGGCGATCACGATCTGATCGGTGTTGACGATGCCCTCGGCGGCGATGCCGTCGCGGGCGAACGGGAAATCCGACGGCGTCAGGATGCTTGCCTGCCCGTAGTGCAGGCCGAGCCCCTCCACCGGTAGATTGCCGACCGTGCTCGTCATTACGACGTAGACCTGGTTCTCGATGGCGCGCCCGTGGCAGCAGTAGCGAACGCGCCAGAACCCTTGGCGGTCGTCCGTGCTCGAAGGACAGAACAGCAGGTCGGCGCCCGCTTCGCAGACCTTGCGCGCGAGCTCGGGGAATTCCATGTCGTAGCACACCAGGATTGCGATGTCGCCGAACTCGGTTTCGAACAGATTGAGGTTCTGGCCGGCCGAGGTCCCCCAGCGTTCGCGTTCCCAGCGCGTGCGGTGAGTTTTGTCCTGCGTATAGATCTCGCCGTGCGGCGAGAACAAGTATGCGGTGTTGAACAACGCGCCGCTGCGTATCGTCGGGTGTGTGCCGCCGATCAGGTAAAAACCGTACTGCATTGCATGTTTGCGCATCAGCTCCTTGTAGCGCTCGGTAAACCGATCGAGCGCACGCACCGCCGAGTGCACGTCGCGCTCGGGCAGAAACGACATCAACTGCGTCGTGAAAATCTCGGGAAGCACCACGAAATTGGGCTTGTAATCGCCCGCTGCACACAGTACGTAATGCACTTGGCGTTCGAACTCGTCCCATCCGGAAATGGGCCGCAGCATGTACTGGATGGCCGCAACGCGTACCTTCATAGTATCGGTCCCTCCGGAATCGTGGTCGAACGCTCCGGCTTGTAGCGCTCATTTAGCCAGACGATGATCGTCGCGTTGCCGCAGGATTCTGTGTCAGAGGGCAGGTAACCCTCGATCACGCCGCAATACTGAAAGCCCTCTCGCAACTGAAACAGCATGACCGGATCCTTGAGGTCGCCCCAGATAACGCGCATGGCGTAAAGCTGTGGTGTCATCTGGCTGGCATGGCGGTGGTAATTCGCCATGCGCCCGCAGGCCATGATGCGTCGCAGGTTCAGCGCGCGGCAAACCTGCCGCCGACCCTGATACAGCCTCTTGCCGATCGCGGCGCGCCGCAGCGACGGATCGACGAACACTTCGGCACCGTATATATAGTGTGTGGCCGCTAGGATCATCCGTCTCGAAGGTGCCGCTTTGGGTGATCGCGCGCCAGGTGTGCTGTGCGCCAAAGTCGTCCCACTTGACGATCAGGGAGCTCGCCGTGCCCACGACGCGCTCGCCCAGGCAAGCCACCAGCTGCCCTTGTGGAAACCTGGCAAGCTGGCTCTTGAGCTGCGCGTCGCTCCAGCCGCTGATCGTTGGGTAGACGCGGGACTGGATTTCCATAAGCACCGGGATATCCTCCTGCCGCGTATGACGCACGCTGACCGCTTCAGACATAATCCTTGTTAAAACAACATGTTAATTTAATGGAGTGTAACATGCTCGAGGTTGCGCGGCAACGCTTGGACCTATTGTTTCACGTGGAACATGGCCGCCGCTAAGCGCCACAATTCTGGTTCCACGTGGAACCTTGTCGTATCATTGCGCCTCCGCAATGCGCCCATTTCGTTGCTTGCGGCGCAGAATCTAGAAGATGCAATTCCCGAGCACATTCGACATCATCGTAGTGGGTGGCGGCCATGCCGGCACCGAGGCGGCGCTCGCCGCGGCGCGCATGGGCTGCGAGACGCTGCTTCTGACCCACAATATCGATACCTTGGGCCAGATGTCCTGCAATCCCTCGATTGGCGGCATCGGTAAAGGGCATCTGGTCAAGGAAGTCGACGCTCTGGGCGGCGCCATGGCGCTCGCCACCGATGAGGCCGGGATCCAGTTTCGCATCCTGAATTCGTCCAAGGGCCCAGCCGTGCGCGCGACCCGCGCACAGGCGGACCGGCTGCTGTACCGAAAAGCGATCCGCACGAGGCTCGAGAACCAGCCGCACCTTACCCTGTTCCAGCAGGCGGTGGACGACATCCTGCTCGAAGGCGAGCGGGCGTGCGGCGTCCTCACGCAGCTCGGCGTCCAGTTTCGCGGCCGCGCGGTCGTTCTCACCGCCGGAACGTTCCTGTCGGGGCTGGTTCACGTTGGACTCGAGCGCTATCACGCCGGCCGCGCTGGCGATCCCGCATCGATGACGCTTGCCGCGCGCCTGCGTGAGATGCAGCTGCCGGTCGGACGCCTGAAGACCGGAACGCCGCCGCGGCTCGACGGCCGTACGATCGATTTCTCAGTTCTGGAGACGCAGCCGGGCGATACACCCGAACCTGTTTTTTCTTTTCTCGGGCGACGCGAAATGCATCCTCGGCAGTTGCCCTGTTGGATTACGCACACGAACGAGCGCACTCACGAGATCATCCGCGCGGGGCTTGATCGATCGCCGATGTTTACCGGGGTGATCCAGGGCGTCGGGCCACGCTACTGCCCATCGATCGAGGACAAGATCCACCGCTTCGCCGGTAAGACGAGCCATCAGATATTCCTCGAGCCCGAGGGCCTTACGACTCACGAGGTCTATCCGAACGGCATCTCGACCAGCCTGCCGTTCGATGTGCAGCTCGCGCTGGTGCGCACGATTCGCGGTCTCGAGAATGCGCACATCCTGCGACCGGGTTACGCGATCGAATACGACTACTTCGACCCGCGCAACTTGCGCTCGTCGCTCGAGACGAAGTCCGTCTCCGGCTTGTTCTTCGCCGGCCAGATCAACGGCACCACCGGATACGAGGAGGCGGCGTCGCAGGGGCTGCTGGCCGGAATCAACGCGGCCCTGCAGGTGCGCGGTGAGTCGCCCTGGTGCCCGGGGCGTGACG
>Ga0214471_10000194_pt1 | contig 55970 bp, 55 predicted proteins | sample RVTome_5_FD_207665 | JGI IMG/M metagenome (GOLD analysis project Ga0214471, IMG submission 207665) | Soil microbial communities from uranium-contaminated site in the Upper Colorado River Basin, Wyoming, United States - RVT142D155 | ecosystem: Environmental > Terrestrial > Soil > Contaminated >... | reverse complement strand
TTTCCGCGTTGGGATAGACGCGGGCGCCCATGGCGTTTGCGATCAGTTGCGCTCCTAAACATACGCCGAGCACAGGCTTGCCCCGCCCGATCGCCTCTTTGATGAAGCGCTTTTCGTCCTTCAGCCATGGGTGGACGGACTCGTCGTTCACGCTCATCGGACCGCCCATCACGATGAGCAGGTCCACGTCGTCCGCCGTCGGCAAAGTCCATTCCTCAAAGCACCGCGTCCCCGTGACGGAGGCACCTCGAGCCTCAAGCCACGGCCCGATGCTTCCGAGCCCTTCAAACGGAACATGTTGAAAGAAATGCGCCCGCATGGTTCTTTTAATGAGGAGCTAACGCCGGACCTCAAGCGCGCCTGGCACGACTAGTCATGAAAGAGTGTGCATCAAAAAGCCGCACGCCACGCGTCGGCTGGAGAGATTTGGGTGCTATTCTATCAGGCGTCTTATGTCACTTTCCTGAGTACACATAGCAGATGCAAGCGCTTGATAAAATCGCTGTGTCTTCGTCGGATCGGTTGCTGTGCGGTCGGAGGAGATGTTCAAGAAGCCTGCAACCCACCCGAGAACCGTAGCGCCTCTGTAAGTGAATTCGATTGTGACGGCAGAGCCGCCTTTATTGTTGGCATGAAGAGTGAAGGCCTCTCCCCATTCTTCACCAACCACCGTCGGGATGAAGCCAAGCGACAAGCCTGTAAGAATGGGGAGAGTTGCTGTGCCATAAATGTGTCGATTAACCCGCGCAACGAGATCGGCATTCGGTAAGTCCGCGAGCTTTTCAACTCTGGTAAACAACCCAGTGCGTCGCAGGGCCTGAACGAGTCTATCTGAATACAACGGATTGTCGTCTTTCTCTACACCGACGGAGACATTAAAGCGAGTACTACTAACTCGCGCCAGTTCTGATTGTGAAAGCGAGCGAGGCAAAACCATGCTCGTACATCCGCCTATCAAGCCGGCAGCCATATTAATAAGGAGAAGGGCAACTATTCCGTACAAGATGTAAATCTTTCGGCGCGTCATCATTGCCTCAAAGGGTCCGGAAAAGGGGGTCAGAGTATATTTTCGTGGGTTGCCGGTCGAATCTTTCTCCGCCGCCCCCGTGATTCACCGACCAGGTGTCCCCCGACTTTCGCCTCGATCTGCTCCTGAAGGAAATTGGTCCCTGACCCTATATTTCGTAGAAATCAGTATTATGTCCCCCGAATCCCCCCCGTGGTCACTGCTGCCCCAGAAACGCCTTGGCTTGGGTGATTTCTGGCCGCTCGGTGTCGCGGTCGGCGGTCAGGGTCTGCAGTTTGGCGTAGTAATCACGGGCTGCCTGGCGGTTGCCCGAGGCTTCCGCGGCGCGGGCGGCACCGTAAATACCCCGGAAGCGGTTGGGATCGCGCCTCAAGGAGCGCTCGAACTCGGCCAACGCCTGCCCCGGCTGGTTGAGCGCCATGAGCATTTCGCCCAGCAGTTCGCGGGAGGGCACGACGTTACCCGGGGTAACCGGATGTTTGTCGCTGGCCTCTTCCGCTTCCGCGGCGGCGCGCAGCAACCGCACTGCCTCGTTGTGGCGCTTCTCGGCGAGGGCAATCCACGCGTTGACCGTCTTGATTTGAAAATCCGCTTGGCCCGCCCAGTAGCCGATCTTGGCCGCCGTCATCGCCTCCTTCAGTGCCTGCAGGCGCTCGACGTCCTTGCGCGCGGCCGCCGGGTTGCCGCTGCGCGCCGCGCCGAGCCCGCGGGCGAAGACGAGGATCGCTTCCGCCTGGGGGAACTTGTTCCAAGCGAGATCGCTGGGCGAAAGCTGGAGCGCCGCCGCGTGCTTCCAATCACCGCGTTCCAGTGCGTATCGGGCGGGGATCGCAGCAAAGGCATAGGCGGCAACAAAATTCTCCACGTTGACTTTGCGGATCGCCGAAACCTCGTCCACCAGGTGCTTCGCCGCCTTGTCCTGTGCTTGCTGGAGATGGGCGAACACCATGTAGTCCATGGCATGCAGGGCGTCGTAGGTGCCGATGTCGAGGGTCTTTTCGGCAAGTTCGGCCTTCGCGGCCGCGTAGGAGGCGCGGTTTCCCTCTACCATTTCCCGCCACAGGCCGACCCGGGAAAAAATATGCGAGGGCATGTGCAGCGCGTGCGGCACGGATGGAGCGATTCCGGCGTAGGAGCGGGCGGCTGGGAGCCCCTTTTCGGCCAGCTCGGCATAGTCGTAGGTGTGGATCAGGTAGTGAGCAACCCCCGGGTGATTGGGGTATTTTTTGTAGAGCGGCTCAAGAATGCGCGCGGCCTTGAGCTGGTTGGCGAAGGTCTTGTCGGTGGGCAGTGCCGTCACGTTGAGCACCAGGGCGTAAAGGATCTGCGCTTCGTCGTCCTGCGGATAGCGCGCCGCCACGGCTCCCATCGCATTCTCGAAGGCCACGGCCCGCGGCCGGTGGTCGGTGGTCTCCCAATCCTTGAAGAACGCGGCGAGCGCCGCGATGTAGTCGCGTTCTCGCTCGGTCTTGGCGCCCACGCGTTGCGCCTCCGTCATAGCTGCTGCGCCCGCCTTCAGCGCGTTGGGATTGGGCGGCCAGGCGAGCGGATTCCCCATCGACATTATGGCGATGCCCCAGTGCGCCATGCCGCACTCGGGATCGCGTTGCAAGACCTGGGAAAATGACTTGATGGCTGGGGTGAACCAGAAGGAATGGAACAGCGCCATCGCCTGGTTGAATTCCTTTTGCGCCGCGGCGTTGCACGAGACCTGAAAGTTCACGTCACCGAGCTTTTGGGGTGGGGTACCTCGCGGCATGTCGCCTTCACCGTGCGCCCACGGGGTGGGGGCGACAGCGCCGAGCAGTATCGCCAAGGTCCATGCGATTCGTGTTGCGCTCCTCATAATTGCCTCCGTCGGCAAGTCGCTAAATCTTGACGCAATATGGTCTGCCCCGGTCCTTAGACATACAGCAGATGCACCGATTGTCGGCCGCATCCGAGGACTTGTCAAGGTCCGTTGACGACAAACACCGGTCAGCAGATACCCGATATGGCTGAACCAGGGTAGTTTTCAAGAATTGCTCTCTGATCCTATTTTTTGGCAGGTATACCGCATGCATCACAGCGTCGAGAGGCCTGTCGCCAGTGTCGGGTACGCCAACTGTGGAATCAGCTCCTCCCGGGCCCGACGGGTGTCGCCCCAGTAGGGGACACGGCCGATCCGGATGAAATCTCGGGTGAGGGGGGACCGGATTCCCGCAATCATGGCGAACACCTCGCATGCACACGCTGCACCGTACACCATCCAGAGCGGGACCCGAAACGGACGCGGGTATCCCCACACCCGGCAGGCCTCATCCAGGAAATGCTGCAATGTCACCGGTTGCTCGTCTCCGACGTGGTAGATGCCTCGCACGCCGGGCTTGAAGATCGCGGCTTCTGTTGCCCTCAGATAATCAACAGTGGAAAGGAGTTGGATCAACGTCGGCTCGCGCCAGACGCCCAGGAGGCGGCGGTGCGCCAGCCAGCGCGCCGCATCGATCATCAGGATCCCGCGGCCGTAGACCATCCCCAGTCGAAGTACCACCGGGGTTGTGGCCGTTCCCTGGGTGCGCTCCAAGAGAAGCCGTTCCTCCTCGAGGCGCGTCCGGGCGTGTACCGAGATTGGCTGCCGATCGAGCCGTCCCGTCGCGGGCCGCTCGACCGACGTCGGCCCCTCGACGTGAGGGAAGGAAATCAGGATGACCCTGCCGACCCCGGCCTCCAGGGCCGCGTCGAGCAGGTTCGAAAACCAGCGGGTATTGGTCTCTGGCAGAAAGCGTTCCGGCCGCGGCGCGAACAAGATCCCTGCAAAGTGAACGACGACGTCTGCTCCACGTATGGCCGGGGGCAAGGTTCGCGGGTTTCCAAGATCCGCCTGCACGGGAGTGACATTGGGCGCAAGGACAATGTCGTCAGGCAACGGCCTGCGGTGGTACATCAGGCGCAACGGATGGCCGCCTGGGATCAGGTGGCGGGCAAGCAGGCCGCCGAGGTTTCCCGCCGCGCCTGTGATCAGGATCGTGCGAGAGTGATCCACATTCTCCGGTGCCCCACACACATCCTTGTGTATTTCGGTGGATATAAGGGGACGGGCTTACGTGATTTGGCTGAGCGGCGCCGGCGAAGGACGGCGACTCCAGCGGGCGGTTAGACCACTCACTCCTGCAACTTGGAACCGGGTGGCAGGGCCGAGATCACCGAGCGCAACAGCGCGTTGACCGACTCGGACGACTTGAATACCGCTGCGACGTCGGGATCTAGTACCACTACGACCGTCCCGGCTCCCATTTGCGAAGCGAAAGGGTTGGGTTTCGCCTTCTTGTAGTCGAGGCGATATTCCCGCCGCATATCCTCGACGGCCGCCCGCGACTTCTTACGAACCGACATTTTCCTCATAATCCTGTTGCTCACTCCTCGTTGCCTTCCGTGCATTAAGGGCGGTCCTCATCCTATTCGCCACGGATCGCACGATTCGGTCATCCTCCGGCGAAGGCTTTGGCGGCGCGGGCCTTCATTTCCTTGAGGGTGACGTCCTCGAAATGGCTGGCGATGGACCACTGGTGGCCGAAAGGATCGGTGACCTTGCCGTACCGATCGCCCCAGAACATGTTCTGGATCGGCATCGTGGCATTGGCTCCTGCCTTCACGGCGCGCTTGAACAGGGTGTCGGCGTTCTCGACATACAGGTGGATCGTGACCGGACTCCCGCCGAGGGATGCGGGCGACATGGCACCCCATTCCGGAAACTCGTCGTTCAAGAAGATGCGGGAATCGCCAATCTGCAGCTCGGCGTGCATGATGGTCTGCCCGTCCGGTCCCGGCAAACGAGCCAGCTCTTTCGCCCCGAACGCCTTCTTGTAGAACTGGATCGCCTTGGCGGCGCCCTTCACCACGAGATGGGGCGTCGCCGTATGATACCCTTGTGGAACTCGCCTAACCTTTTTTGCCATTGGTTGTTCTCCTTATCTGTGGCGGTTAGCGACCGGCCCGGTAGGCCCGGATCGCACAGTACAGGGCCATCAGGGCGCAAACGATCAGGAGGGGGATCAGGCCGAGGGGAGCGGCGTTGTGAAAGAGCCAAATGATGCCTACCAGACCTTCCTGGCTGTCACGCGCGCACCCTCGTCCCCCACCACGAAACCGTGTCGTCTGACTAGAGCTGCCAGTCCCTCACAGGATCGTCCCCTTCCAGGATCCCCACGGCTCGATAGCCGGGGCCGATCCGGACGGAGTAGATTGGGCGTCGAGGATGCACAGGCTTGAAACGAAGACTAGGATGATTCTGGTTTTGCCTGAAGAGTCGGTAGGCCCGACGAGCCTGATCTTGAACCTCTGGTGGCAGTTCGGCAAAGATCCTCCGGAACTGCTCCGTGGTGCGCGAGGTCACAGTCTCTCCGGGTCGAGCTCCTCTGTCCGACCGGCACGGTGTTCTGCCAACGCTTCGTCAGCGAGTCGGCCCAGCAGGTCACGAGACCCGGCAAAGAGCTCTTCCCACCGCCGCTCCGAGGCGAGTTCCTCGAGCAAGATGCGCGCGAGCGCATCCTGCTCCTCCTCGGAAAGTTTCGATGCCTCGTCAAAGGCTTTTTTCAAAAGCTTCGTCATCCCAACCCCCCGCCAAAATATTCTATCACTCCAAACGGTCTGCGACTACGCGAAAGGCAAGGGCCTGGAGCGTCACGGTAACCTTGTTGTCTCAACTCGGCATTGATTTTAGACAGTTTTCCCACCCCTGAAAAGTCCTTTTTAGACATCCGTCCAACGACGTGCCGATGCCCGGACCTTGGAGGGGTAGCACCCGACCGAGGACCCCATTATTGCTGAGGGCCAAGAGTTGATTAGCCTGCGATCACATGAAGTACGTGCGGGAGGTGAGGTCGGGGTAGAGCTTGGCCACCCACTCGCCGTAGCCGTTGAAGATCTGGGTGGGGCGCCTCTCGTCCGTATCGATCATCCGCTCCGTCGCCTGGGACCATCGCGGGTGGGGAAAATTGGGGTTCACGTTCGCCCAGAAGCCGTACTCGCTCGGGCCGGCCGTTTCCCAGAAGGTCTTCGGACGCTCTTTGACGAACTCGATGGCAACGACGGACTTGATGCTCTTGAACCCGTACTTCCACGGCGTGATGAGGCGGAGCGGCGCCCCGTGCTGCTTGGGCAGCGGCTTGCCGTACACGCCGGTGACCAGCAATGCGAGCTCGTTCATCGCCTCCGCCATCGTCAGGCCTTCGACGTAGGGCCAGGGGTGCCAGAACTGCAGTTGCCCGAGTGCCACCGTCCGGTCGAGGAAAGTCGTCAGCTTCACGAATCGCGCCTCATTGGTCGGCTCGACGGCCTTGATCAGGGCCGCAAGCGGGAAGCCGGTCCAGGGCACCGCCATCGCCCATGCCTCGACGCACCGGAAGCGGTACAGGCGCTCCTCGAGGGGCATGGCCCGGATCAGGTCGTCGATATCGAACACCTTTGGCTTCCGCACGAGGCCGCCCACGCGCACCTCCCACGGCCGCGTCTTGAGGCGCTGGGCGAGCGTATACACCGTCTTCGTCCCGCCGAACTCGTAGAAATTGTTGAACGTGGCGGCGACCGATTCCTTTGTCAGGGGCCGGTCGAGGGTGAATTTGGGATTCTTCTTGGCGGGGTAAAGGCCGAGCGTCCCGTCGGTCGGCTCCTGGGGTGCCTTTTCCGCGGCGGTGGCAAGGGGGATCCCGCCGGCGATGCCCCCCGCCAGTAGCCCGAGGGCGCCCCGCAAGAATCGGCGGCGGTCCATGAAGACCGACTCGGGCGTCGCCTCGCGCTCGGGGATGGCCCATCCGGGCTTCCGTAGATAGTGCATGGTCGGCTCCTCTGGGTCGGGTGTCAGGTGACGATTGACCATTAACTATTGACTATTCACTGTATGTAAAACGCAGGACGCGGGCATTAGGGTTCGCCGATTATCCGCGTCAGTCCAGGTTGATTCTCGAGACCATCTTGGCATCCCAGTTCGTGCCCAGGTCGTTCAGCTCCTCGCTGATCTTCCGTCCCTCCTTGTCGGCGGAAAAAGCTTTCCTCCAGGTATCCAGGGTAGCATAGTCGGGGACCTCCCAGAGGGCGAAGTATTGCGGGCGTGATCCGAGGAGAATGTCCCGGCCGAAGAAGCCGATGAACTTGACTTCGGGGAAGGTCTTCCGGAAATGATGGGTGAATTTCCGGTAGGCCTGGGTGATCTGCTTGCGGCGGATGCCGGGACGCGGATCGAATTCCACCATATAGTAGAGCATCGTCGCCTTCATCTCCTCCCTCCGAGGCCTCGGTCAGCCGGCGCCCGTCCCACCCCCTGTGCACCTTGAGCGGTCAGGCCTGTTGGCGCAGGTAGAAGGGGAGGGGGGTGACCGCGGCGTTGATGAGCCCGTCCTGGGTCTCCACCTGGACAAGCGTTCCGGGCTCGTGGACCTCGCGCCGAAGCATCCCGAGTGCAATGATCTTTCCCAGGGTGGGCGAGAGGGCCGCGCTCGTGATGCGCCCCGCCTCTTTGTCCTCGTGAAGAATGCGATCCCCCGGCCGGGGGATCGGCTGGCGCTCGAGCGACAGGCCGGTGATCCGCCGGTTGACGTGACCGCGATGGGCGATGCGGATGACGAATTCCTGTCCGATGTAGCACCCCTTCGTGAAGCTGACCGCCCGATCCTCGATCCCCGCCTCCTGGGGAAAATTGCCGTCGGTGAAATCCACGCCGAAGACCGGGATGCCGGCCTCGAGGCGCAGGGTATCCAGCGCCGCCATCCCTATCGGGGTGGCGCCGGCGTCGGACAGGGTTGTCCACAGGGTCCGCGCCCCTGCGGCTGCAAGCGCAAGCTTGTATCCCTCCTCGCCCGTCATGGACGCGCGAATCACCAGGCACGGGAGGCCGTCCATGGTGGATTCGATCGCGTGGTACTCCGCCTCCGGCAGGGCGGCGCCGGGCAGGACGCGCCGGAGGAGGGAGGATGCCTTTGGCCCTTGCAGGGCCAGGAGGGCGTGATCTTCCATCACCTGCACGGTGACGTCATCGGCGATGATGTACTTGTTCAGATGGTCCAGGACCCGCTCCGTACAGCGCCCGTCGAGCTCGAGCCGGTGGCTGTCGGCCAGCGCGTACACTTCGGCGTCGGCCAGGACCTTGCCCTGGGGATTCAGCAGACAGGCGTAGCAGCCTTGGCCGGCCTGCAGCCTCGCGACGTCGTTGGTGAGCATCCCGTTCAGGAACCGGATCCGGTCCCCGCCCGTCATGCGGATGATGGTTCTGAAGGCCAGGTCGAGGAGCCCGGCGCCCTCCCGCACGGCCCGGTGCTCTTGGATGGGGTCCCCGTATCGGGCCGGTAGGGTCCATCCGGCCTCGTCCTGAAGGGTCGCGCCGAGGGCGCGGTGTAGATCGTCGAGGTGGCTTCGCCGGGCCATGGCATCTCGTCCCGATTACCGGGTTTCCCCGTCGAGATACTTCGTCAGGAGCACGGGGAGGTCGCGCGCGAGGGCCTCTTTGGTGACGACCTGATCGCACAGGCGGTGGAGCGGCGCCGTCTGCTTCCAGGCGGCATGGGAGGTGAAGGCCAGGAGCGGAATGGAGGCGGTCCTCTCCTCGGCGCGGAGTCGCATCAGGACGTCATGCAGGCCCGTCTCCTCCGCGGTGAGATCCACGATCAGGAGGGCCGGGGAGAGGTCCTGCGCGTTCCGGACGAAATCGGCCGTCGAGCGGGAGACCGTCGCCGTGTGCCCCAGATGTTTTGCCGTGTCCTGGATCTTCGCGGAGAAGAAGAGGTCGGGCACGAAGGCCAGGATCGTCTTGGCGTCCCGTCCCATTGAGGGTTTCCCGAGTTGGGTCACTCCTTTATCCAGTACCGGTGATACTCGGGGAGATACGTCAAGGTATCGAGTGTCGGCATGCGGTCCAGGAAAAGGATGCCATTCAGGTGATCGACCTCATGCTGAATGACCCGGGCGAAAAAGTCTTTCGTGGAGAAATCGAGCGCCTTCCCCTCGCGATCGTACGCGCGGACCCGGACCTCGCGGTGGCGGGGGACCTTGCCGCGGATGTCCGGGATGCTGAGGCATCCTTCCCAGCCCTCCTCCGTTTCCTCGCCCGCCGGCTCGAGGACCGGATTGATCAGGACGGTGAGGGGGATGTCGGGTGCCTCGGGGTAGCGGGGATTCTCCTGGGCCTCGATGACGAGGACCCGGATGGATTCGTGCACCTGCGGGGCGGCCAACCCGACGCCGTTGTGTTCGCGCATGGTCCGGATCAGGTTGTCGATGAACGTCTGGAGCACCGGCGATTTGATGGACTTGACCGGTACCGGGTCGGCCTTGCGGCGGAGCACCGGGTTCCCCATCTGGGCGATCTTCAGGATGGCCATCGTCGCTCCTCGTGCGCTCGATGAAGATGGAAGATGGATGTAGCGTAACAGAATGACAGAGGCCCCGCAAGGGCCGGACACACGGCGCGCCGGCCAGCAGGCCCGGCCCGAACCCGCTCATTTTTGTTGACAGCGGTGGACCCCGTGGAGACAATGGGGCGGATTTTCCGGAGGTTTCATGCCCCTGGTCGCCGTCGATACCCAACCCCTGAAAAGGATTGCCCAAGAGCTCCGGGTTGACGTCATCCGGATGCTCGTTGAAGCCGGATCGGGCCATCCCGGCGGCTCCCTATCCGCCGCCGACATCGTCACCGCCCTTTTCTTCCACAAGATGCGGTACCGCCCCCGCGATCCCTTCTGGGTCGACCGCGACCGGTTTGTCCTCTCCAAGGGGCACTGCTGCCCGATCCTGTACGCGGCGTTGGCCAAAGCCGGGTACTTTGCGAAGGAAGAGCTTTCGACTTTCCGCAAGATCGGGAGTCGCCTGCAAGGCCATCCCTATCCGGGGCCGCCCGGCGCGCGGCTGCCCGGCGTCGAGGCAGGTACCGGCTCGCTCGGCCAGGGCCTCTCCATCGCCGTCGGCATGGCGCTGGCGGCCCGGCTGGCCAAGAAGCCGCACCGGGTGTATGCGTTGCTCGGGGACGGCGAATGCCAGGCGGGGCAGGTCTGGGAGGCGGCCATGCTGGCCCCGAAGTACCACCTCGACAACCTCTGCGCCATCGTGGACGAAAACAAGATCCAGAACGACGAATTCGTCGAAAAGACCCTGAGCCTGCAGCCGTTTCGGGCCAAGTGGGAAGCGTTCGGGTGGCGGGTGATCGAGGCGAACGGCCACGACATCACGGACGTCCTGCGGGCCCTGGATGAGGCGGAGGGCGTCAAAGGCAGACCGACCGTCATCATCGCGGACACGGTCAAAGGCAAGGGGGTCTCCTTCATGGAGAACAATCCCGAGTGGCACGGCAAAGCCCCCACCCGGGAAGAGGGCGACCGGGCCGTCCAGGAGATCTTAGCCTCTCCGGTATAATCAGAGAGGCTCGTTGACCGATGACCGTCAACCGACCACCAGGGAGTCGTGAGCGGTGGCTGGTGACTAGTGGCTAGTGGTTTTTACCAACCACCAATCACTAACCACCAAACACGCATGACCCAGGTCGTCGGTCATCGAATAACGAGGAGAGAGCATGGCGGGAAAGGCAACCCGGGTCGCCTTCGGCGAGGCCCTGCTCAGGATCGGGGCCAGAAACGAGCGGGTCGTGGTGATCAATGCCGACCTCGGCAAGTCCACGAACACGGTGAAGTTCGTGCAGCAGTTTCCCGACCGGTCGTTCAACGTGGGCGTTGCCGAGGCCAACATGATCGGGATTGGCACCGGCCTGGCCCTGGAGGGATGGATCCCGTTCATCTGCACCTTTGCGAGCTTCGTGGCGGGGCGGTTTGAGACGATCCGGGTCTCGGTGGCCTACAACCACGCCAACGTGAAGATCGTGGGAACCCATGCCGGGATCGGCATCGGCGAGGACGGCTACAGCCAGATGGCGATCGAGGACATTGCCCTGATGCGGTCGCTGCCCAACATGGCCGTGGTCCAGCCCGGCGACGGCATCGAAACGGAGCGCGCCGTGGAGTACATCGTCCAACACCAGGGTCCGGTGTTCCTGCGTCTGACCCGGCAGAAGGTCGAGGACGTCAATCCCCCGGACTACCGATTCGAGTTCGGGAAAGGGGTGATCCTGGAGGCCGGTCAGGGCGAGGGACGGGATCTCACCATCATGGCGACGGGCGGGACCGTGCACAACGCCCGGGAGGCCGCGCGCGAGCTTCGAAAACAGGGCGTCGACGCGCGGGCCGTCAACATCCACACGCTGAAACCCATCGACGAGGAGTTGATCCTCGACAGCATCCAGCGCTCGGGACGGATCCTGACGGTCGAGGACCACGGGGTGGTCGGCGGGCTGGGGAGCGCGGTCTCCGAGGTGGTGGCCGAGCGGGGCGAGGGGATCGTACGGCGGATCGCGGTCCGGGGGTTCGGGGAATCCGGAGATCCGATCGCCCTGTACAAGAAGTTCGGCCTGTCGACCGACAACATCCTCGCCGAGGCCAAAAAACTGGTCAAGAAGTAGCCTTGACTGCTGCGCTGTTCGTTGAGGAGCGCGTCTCTCGATCCGATGAATGGGCGGGGGCTATTTCGTCGTCATGGGACGATTCGGTGTCGCCGGATTGAAAGGGCGCTGGGGAGGCAGGGGGCGGGGGCGTTGATGGTGGGGGTCAGGCTGTACGCCCGTCGTTCAACTGGCCGAGGAAGCGTCTATACTCCTGGAGGCCCAAATCGTTAATGAATCCGAGCAGTCGCACCCCGTGGTGGGATCTCTCCTCGCGCATTGATTTGCTCTCCTGCCAGATCACTTTGCCCTGAGCGGTAATCGGGCCTTCGGGAAGTCCCAGGTCGAGCCGCAGCGCTGTCCCGGGTGCGACCGTTCCCGGCAGCAGTAACTGGAAACCGCCGAGACTGATGTTCGTGGCTTTCCCCATGAGGTGCCAGGGGCCGTGTTGATCCCCGCGCACGAAGCAGGAGACCGGGACATCTGTCCCGTGACGGGGGTGTTGTCGGCGGCGAGGCATCGGGGTATTCCGCAGTGCCGAGTCCGCGGCCAGCTCCACGACGCACAAAAGGCTTGCGGCGCGAAAAGGCTTGGGCAGAAAGAACTGGGCGCCGGCGCGAAAAGCCTTTTGGGTGTAGGTCAAGTCCATCGACGCCGTCACCCCGACCACGGGAATGTCTTTCAGGGCGGGGTCCTGCTTCAGGCACTGTAACGTGCCGACGCCGTCCATCCCGGGCACCATCATGTCCACAATGATGACGACCGGCCGCGCCTTCCGGGCCAGCTCGATTCCGGATGGACCGTCTGGGGCAGACAGGACCTCGAAATCCGCGTGTCCGAGAATGGCGGTCACCATCTCACGGGAGCGGGGGTCATGGTCAATGACCAGGATCGGCTGGTTCGCCATATAATCTCCTCTGGCCCATGGTATAAAAGCAAGTAATGTGCCAGGTGTCCGAAGATCCATTGCGCCCAGGATTGTCCTGGGTTGCATCGGGGTCAAAGCCAGGCAGGGGGGGAGAGCATCGGGCCCATGGGATGCCCCTCATGGGGTCACGATGCGGTCGGCGATGGCCCTGCCTACCTCCGCCGTCGAGGCCGTGCCGCCGAGATCGCGGGTGATCACCCTTCCCTCCGCGACCAGGGCCTCGATCGCCTCGACCACCACCTGAGCCGCCTCGGGGTGTCCCAGGTGCTCGAGCATCAGGGCCCCCGACCAGATCTGTCCGATCGGGTTGGCGATGCCGCGCCCGGCGATGTCCGGGGCCGAGCCGTGGACCGGCTCGAACATCGAGGGGTATTCCTTCTCCGGGTTGATGTTGGCCCCCGGAGCGAGGCCGATCGACCCGGCGATGGCGGGGGCGAGATCCGACAGGATGTCGCCGAACAGGTTGCTGGCGACGACCACGTCGAACCAGTCGGGGTGCTGCACGAAGTGGGCGACGAGGATGTCGATGTGGTACTGGGCCGTTCCGACCTCCGGAAAATTCCTGGCCATCGTGGCGAAGCGTTCGTCCCAGTAGGGCATGCTGTGGATGATGCCGTTTGACTTGGTGGCCGATGTCACATGGCGGGCCGGCCGCCGCATGGCGAGCTCGAAGGCGTACCGCACGATCCGGTCGCACCCCTTGCGGGTGAAGACCGCCTGCTGCACCGCCAGCTCCTCGGGAGTGCCCCGGTAGAGCCGTCCGCCGATCTCGGAATACTCCCCCTCGTTGTTCTCACGGACGATCACGAGGTCGATGTCCTTCGGGGTTCGGCCGACGAGAGGGGATTGCACGCCCCGGAGGAGGCGCACGGGGCGCAGGTTGACGTACTGGCGAAAGCCGCGCCGGATGGGGATCAGGAGTCCCCAGAGCGAGACGTGGTCGGCAACGCCGGGAAAGCCGACGGCGCCGAGGTAGATCGCGTCGAATTTGTTGAGCTGCTCCAGCCCGTCCTCGGGCATCATGCGTCCGGTCCTGGCATAGACCTCGCAGCTCCAATCAAAGGTCACCCACTCAAAGTCGAAGCCAAAGCGCCGCCCGGCCGCCGCCAGCACCCGGATGCCCTCGGGAACCACCTCCTTGCCGATCCCATCGCCCGGGATCACCGCGATGCGATGTGTCATCGTGGACCTCCTTCGGCCCCGCTCCTACTGCTGCTGGACGAAGCGAAGGTAGATGGACACGGCCTTCTCATGCGTCCGCAGCTCGTCGTGGGTGAGACCCGGCACTCGTACGTTCTGTGCCCCCGAGAGGGCCGGGCTGTCCTGATCGCGCACCGGCACCCAGAAGAGCCACGGGAGATACAAGACGTCGGTTCCGGTCCCGTCGTATATAGTCATGGAGCGGGTCGGGCCGGCGGTCTCCCGCTCGCCGCCGGGACCGTTCAGGTGCATCAACCAGGTCGATCCGGGAGCCAACTCGTCACAGCCCACGAAATCTCTCCACCCGATGAGCCAGATCAGCCAGAGGCGTCTGCACACGGTGGTCCCGTGGTTCGGGCCGGCGATGGCCACGAAGGCTTCGACGGACCGGGCCAGCTTGGAATGCTGGGCCAGCATCCCCCGGGCGAGCGTGACCCCCAGGGAATGGGCCACGAGATCCACCTTTTCGGCGCCGGTGTATGCCAGGACCGCCTTCACGAACACGGCCAGGTCCGGGATGTTTGTCTGGTTGTCCGTGTGGCACTGTGACGCGAAGGGGAGGTCCGTGGTGGACCTGCCGTTGTACGAGAGGGCCCAGAGTTCCCGGAGGGAATAGCCGGCGTTCATGAAACGCTGCTTCACGCTTCGCCCCGGCTCATCCCAGTCGCCCGCATCACGCGTGTTGCCATGGACAAAGATGACCGGATGGCGGCGGAGATGGGACCTGCCCGCACCGCCGCCCCATCCTCCGAGGCGGTATCCCCATTCCTGGTCCTGGAGGAGGGGAAAGTCCGCCGGGAACGTCGCCCCCGCGGGGAGCGGCCGGCAATGTCCTGCCTTGTGCATGGCCGTCGCGGGTCCGGGAGGCCACGCCACCAGGACGAGGCAGATCATCCAAGGCCCGGAAAGCGCCCTTCGCCGCACCGCCGCGCTCACGGTCTCTGGCGCATACTGTGAATGACGAGTCACGATCGGGTAACTGTCTCAGGCGTGCCTGGGGTTCGGGTGGAGTCGCTCAGGAGCCCGGCGACGCCGGTGACGCGGATGGCGGGGCAGGCGGCGCCTGGTCCGGCTGTTCCGGCGCGATCTTGCCGTAGGCCACGAAGATGCGCGCCGTGTCCATGCCGTCCACGACGCACATGCGACCGCCCTTTCCTTCACCCTTCATCGCCGCGACCTTGTCCTTCAACTCCCGGACGACCCGACTCTCGATCTGATCGACGTGCTGAATGACGTAGAGGTGTGCCGGGACGGCCAGAAGCCGCGCGAGGTGCTCTCCGTCCTTCCCGCATTTCTTGAACGACAGCTTCCCCTTGGTCGTGGCTCCCTTCAGGAGGACGGCCGTTGCCACGCGGTCGCCGCCGAGCTTCACCCTCGTCGTGAAGATGTCGGTTGCGGCATCCCCCTGGTCGTGCTTTTCCAGGGGGTCGCCGAGGATGTCCGCGAAGAAGGCCCGGACCTGGTCTCCTGCCAGGTCGAGGGGAAGGAGGCGCTTCACCTGGCGGGGATTGATGTCACGCGCCCTGGCAAAGGAATCGATGTCTTCGATGAACACCTCCTCCGTCAACTCGATCGTGTAGGCGTCCACCGACTTGCTGATGGCGTCGAGCGCCGACAGCTTCGCTTTGATTTCGTTCGTCAGCGCGGCCCATTTGACGTTTGCAGTGCCTTTCACAGGGGCGCCTGCCGGCGCGTTCTTGACTTTGATCGCCTCCATGGGTGTGGGGAAGGTATCCTGAAGAGAGGCCAGGCACCTGTGGAGCCAATCAATATACTCGTCCTTCCATTGCGGGAGGTGCTGTTCTTCACGAAAGGTCCCGGCATCCTTGGCCGAGTGGAATTCGCCGGTGACCTTGTCGAGGAGGATGTTCCCCGACACGATTATTTCGTTGATTCTCTCTCGCGCTGCGTTGTGGCTGGTTTTCAGTTTCATCGTCTCTGTGTGTCCCGGAGTAGGACGCCGCCTCCCCCCTGCTCTTCGGGACCTGCCGCATCGGAGGCGTCCCGATTATAGGGGAAAGAGTGTTCCTCTGCCAGCGGGATATTGAGCTGCCCATCCTCGGCTCCGCGCCTTGGTGCACCCCATGCCATCACTTTCACGTGTTGATTCGGCGGACCTCTCAGGGTCGCTTTTTGTGTCCGGTCACCGCATCGAGGACATCGAGGCACAGGTCTGTCAGATAGGGTATCTGTGGGCCGGTGTAGAGCCACCGATGCATCGTCTCGCGGGGGAGCACGAGTCCGGCGACGGCGACCCACACGATGCCTCCCAGAATCGCTCCCGCGGCCAGGATGAAGGTCACGAGGGTGAGAAAGAGTGGCACCCGTCCGGTGGTCTGGATAGGCTGATCGGGTGGTCCCAGCAGTATCGGTGCGAGCGCAAAGCCGATGACCAGCATCAGGCCCAGCCCGAATGCAAAGGCGAACACGAAGACGGAAAGGAGGGCCAGCACATCCTTCAGGCCCACACGCCTCTCGCTCGGCATGGTCAGCACGACGCCCAAGGTCCACGCCGAAAGCCCGCGACGGCCGCGGGAGATGGGTTGGATCTGGCGCGAATTCTCCGGTCGTGCAACGGGGTCACCGATTATCTCCTTCTCCGAGTATTCAGGTTTCGGTACCCCCCAGCCACGGTAGCATAATGCAGTCCCGGCTATTCCGCAATCTCTCGCCGCGATGTCCTTGACGCGTTTCCAAAAGCTATGCATAATCCGTGGTGCTTACCCCCTTGAATGGCTGGTCGCAGTGGGGGGTCCGATTCGGGGGTTATCCCGGTGCCATCCCGGTGACAACCGGGTGGCTGCGGGAACCGTGCAGCGGAGCCCGGCATCGCATGTTTACTCGCCGCTATGACCCTGTGTTCCTTCGCGGGATCTTCGACCAGACGCGGATCCTGCGGAAGCCCATAGCCACCATCATGGTCGGCTATCACGTGCTGCCCTACATCCTCGTCGGGCCGGACGTGGAAATGGAGCGCCGCGCCGTCGAAGTCCGGGGCAAGATCCGCGTCTCACCCCGTCTGGTGATCCGGCCCGGCGGCGTGGAGCAGACCTACGGGGAGGTGTTCGGCGAGTCCGAACTCATGGACCGCACGCTGGTGGGACGCTTCTTCGCGTTCCGGTACGCCGCCAAGCGGCATGCAGTCATCGAGAATGAGGACCTGACGATCCGCCAGGCCGAGGGGGATCCCGAGGCCCGCATCGAGCGGATCCTCGACGAGCTTGCAAGGCGCGAGATCCTCGACACCGCCCTGATTCTCTCACCGGACGTCAAGTTCTACCCCGTCTCGCTTGACCGTTTCCTGCACGAGATCCTCGACCGCGAATTCGCCGACTGACTCCGGCCTGTCATCTGTTCTGCATCGCCTGTGCTCCGGTCAACTTCTCGCTGACCTGCCACAGCCGCCTCGCCAGATCTCTGTCATAGGAAGGCTTGGATGACGCGGCGGGCTTTTGGTTGACGAAATATTTCCCGGTGACCTCTTCGACTTCCGGCGAGGTGGCCAGATAGAGGGGCGTCTGGGCGCCTTTTTCGGGGCTCACCCCGACGATCTTGGTCACGAATCGCAGCGGGGTCGGCAGGAAGTCGGCGAGCAGGTTGGTGGCGACGGAGCCGGGGTGGAGGCAATTTGCGGTCACCCCGGTGCCTTCGAGCCGGCGGGCTAGTTCGTAGGTGAAGAGGACGTTGGCGAGCTTGGTCGAGGCGTATACACGGGTGGGGCGGTAGGCTCGCTCGGACTGCAGGTCATCGAAGTCGATGGATGCCCCATGGTGGACCTGGGAGCTGACGGTGACGATCCGGGCCGGGGCACTGGCTTTCAGGATATCGAGGAGCAGGTGCGTCAGGAGAAAGTAGGCGAGGTGGTTGACCGCGAACTGGGTTTCGAAGCCCTCACCCGTGACGGTGCGTTTCCGGGGGATGATCCCCGCGTTGTTGATCAGGACGTGCAGCGCGGGGACCTTGGCGTTGAACGCGGCTGCGAGCCGGCGGATGTCGTCTTGGGAGGAGAGATCGGCAAGCAGCAGGTGGACCGAGGCGTTCCCACTTTCCTGCTTGATCTCGGCCAACGTCGCCTCACCGCGCTCGCGGCTGCGACAGACCATCACCACGGTCCCCCCCATCTTCGCCAGTCCGAGGGCCGTGGCCTTCCCGATCCCCGCATTCGCCCCCGTCACCATACAGATCCTGCCACTCATGGATTTGGCCGTGACCGCCATAGGGATGCGTCTCCTTTTTCCAGATGAGGATCCCCGCCCGCCGGGGGGGAACCCGAGTGGCAAGGATGTGACCACCCTTGGTCTGTCACTGCGAATCGAGGAATGACGCCCCGAGAATGGATCCGGGTACTGAGGTCAGCCAGCAGGTGTGATTGCCCACTCCATTATAGTCGCTCAACTCCAAAAGACATAGTACAGAATGAGAAATCGTGATCTGTTCTTGTCGGGAGCACTCGATTATTGTAGCACAGCGTGGTGCAGGAAATTCTGGACAGATAAAGTGGGTGTCGCTATGATGTGCGCGGTCGGGGTCGACACAGGCCCCCTCGCGTCCTCGCCTGCAATGGGGCAGGCCTGGGCGGACCAAGTCCGGGGGCGACTTCGGCGGTCGGCGTCGGGCTGGCGGGAACTGGGCCCGCGATGTGGGGTGCGCCGAGAGAGGAGGTGGTCCAGCCGTGGAAATATTAACGGTGATCTGTGAGGTGGTGGCCTCCTAGGCCAGCGCACCCGAAAGGATCCCGGGTGGCCGCCTGGGAAGGCCCAGGCACCACCGGCCCCGATGGTCCCGCTTTCACCGGCGGGGCGGCCCGGCAGCTTCGGCACCGACCGCAGTCGTCATCGGGGCTTTTCTTTTTGGGGCACGGCCTTGGCGAGATCTCGGAAAAGCAAGTTGAAAATGCCTTCAAAATGAAAGGGCGAATGCGGTGTCAGATGAGGCGACGGAGAGTCAAAGCGGGGAGGGCGGGTAGCAGGGAGGCATAAAAAGCTAATTGGGGGCTCCCCTATGGGTCAGAGGCCCGCCCCCGAGGCCCTAGCTTGAAGGAGAGAGGCTGTTAAGTTCCCCTTCGTACCTTTAGATGTAGCAAACGGCATGCCAGTTTCATCCCACCCTCAGGCACGTGTAAGCATTTGATTTTCCAATGGTCATTTTTCGGTACGAGCCGGTAGATCATTGAAGCTGTCCGGACAGGCGGCGGTGGTGTCCGAGAATCGTGCGATTCCCGAGGCCGATCGACCTTCCGAGGATTCCCGTCATCGGCAATTTGCGCTGTCCGCGCCCTTGTTGTTGACAGCCGGATGTGTATACTGTATCCAGTGTACAGCCATCTCCCCGTAGGAGCCTCCCGTGAAGATCCAGATCCACCGACCGCTCCGCGAAGAAGTGTACGACGCCCTCCGTCAGGCCATCGTGAGGGGCGAGCTGTCCCCCGGGCTTCGGGTGGTCGAGACCGAGGTGGCCGGCCGGCTGGGGATCAGTCGGACCCCGGTCCGGGAGGCGTTGCGCAAGCTCGAGGCCGAGGGATTTCTCTCCAAGGGTCCGGGGAGCAGCCTCGTGGTGAGCGCCATGTCGCCGGAAGAGGTGGAAGAGACCTTTCGCATCCGCGCGGTGCTCGAGGGGTTGGCGGCGCGTTTGGCGGCCGAGCGGGCGACGCCCGAGGGGATCGCGAAGCTCGAAGGGATTCTGAAGCGGTCCGAGGCCCAGATGGATGGGGAGGCGCCCGAGCGGCTCCTGGAGTGGAACACCCGGTTTCACGACGGGCTCAACGCCTTGAGCGGCAGCACACAACTCCAGCAGCTCCTGCAGGCGATCCACGACAAGATTCTGCGCTACCGGCGCATCACGCTCGAAGTGGGGCGGAGCAGCAAAGTGTGGCTGCGGGAGCACCGGGCGATTCTCCGGGCGGTGAAGGAGCGGGACCCGGGGCGGGCCGAGCGGCTGATCGCGCAACACGTCCTCCGGAAGAAAGAGACCGTGCTCGCGTATCTCAGGAATCGGGGGGAGAAGGGGGGGGAAGAAAAGCGATGGACAGGGTAGAGCTCCTCACCGGCAACGAGGCGGCAGCGCGGGCGGTCCGACTGTCCAAGCCGCAGGTCATCCCCACCTATCCCATCACCCCCCAGTCCCCCATGTTGGCAAGCATCGCCGGGGATGTCGCGGCGGGGGTGCTGAAGGCCGAATTCCTCAACATGGAGTCGGACTATGCCGCCATGGCCGCCGCGGTCGGGGCCTCCCTCGGCGGGGCTCGGGTCTTCACGGCGACGAATTCCCAGGGACTCTTGTTCATGGCCGAGCATCTGTACACCGCCTCGGGTAGCCGGTGCCCCATCGTGATGGCCGTCGTCAATCGCGCCATCTCGGTCCCCCACAGCCGCTATGCCGATCACAACGACGCGCTCGCGGTTAGCCGCGCCGGCTGGATGCAACTCTTCTGCGAGGACGCGCAGGAGATCCTCGAGACGACCATTCAGCTCTTCAAGATCTGCGAGGACCCGCGGGTCCGCCTGCCTGCCATGCTCTGCTACGAGTCCTTTATCCACTCGAACACCGCCGAGGGGGTCGTCGTGCCGGCTGCGGCCGCGGTGGACCAGTTCCTCGGGCAGCCGCGCGTCGAGGCATTGCTCGACCCGGCGGCGCCCCGCGCGCTGAATCCCCCCACCCCCCCCGAGTGGTACACCGAGTTTAAATTTGCCGAGCAGCAGGCCATGGAGACCGCGCTCCGCGTCATCCCCGAGGTGGGGGCGGCGTACGCGGGTGCCTTCGGCACCCGGCCCCGGGGCCTCATCGAAACGGCCCAGCCGGGTGGCCGCTGCGTGCTGGCCTCGATGGGTTCCATCGTCAAGACGGCGCGTCGGGCGATCCGGGAGCTGCAGGCGGAACGACTCTCCGTCAGCCTGCTCAAGGTCCGCACCTATCGGCCCTTTCCCGCCGCCGCGATTCGCGAGGCGCTCACGGGGGCCGAGGTCATCGTCGCCGTTGACCGGAACTCTGCCTCGGGCAGTCACGGGGTCCTGTACGACGAGATCCGATCGGCGCTGTACGGCATGCCCGACCCGCCGCGCGTCGTGGGTGTCATCGCCGGCCTCGGAGGGCGCGATGTGACCGTCCGGCAGATCAAAGAGATTACACGCAGGGCGCTCAAGCGCGAGCCGCCCTTCGACAGGAACGACGAGCCCATCGAGTGGCTCGGCCTCGACCGGGGGCGCGTTCGCGACGAATCACCGCAGGCCCGGCCACTGGCGCGGACCGGATAAGGAGAGGCCGCCATGCCCGCACCCACACCGCTTCCGACGATCCCCCGCTCGCGCCGCTTCAGCCTGCCGCCGGTCATGCAGGGGACCGCCTGCGAGGGCTGCGGGGCTCTTCCCGCGGCGGACCTCCTGGCGGAGATGCTCGGGCCGAAGATGGCCGTGATCTGCCCGGCCAGTTGCGCGGCCACCTTCAGCCTCTCGTACACCAACGCGTCCTGGAAGGTGCCGTTCGTCCATTGGATCTTCGAAAGCGCCCCCGCTGCGGCGACGGGACTCCGGCATGCCTATGACGCGCGCGGCATGCGGGACGTGCACGTCGTCTGCTTTGCCGGGGATTCCGGGACGCTCGACATCGGCTTTCAGGCCCTGTCGGGGGCGGCAAGCCGGAACGAGAACATCCTCTACGTCTGCTACGACAACGAGGTGGCCATGAACACCCAGGGCCAGGCCACCTCCAGCTCGCCGGTCAGGGCCCGGACGCCGACCACCCCGAGCGGTGTCCCCACGCTGAAGAAGGACGCGCCCCGCATCATGGCCGCCCACGGGATTCCCTATGTCGCCACGGCGGCGGTCTCTCATCTCGCGGACTACCGGGCGAAGCTGCGGCGCGCGGCGCGGGTCCGGGGCTTCCGCTATCTGCACGTGCTCAGTCCCTGTCCCATCGCCTGGGGCTATCCGTACGAGCAGACCATCGAGGTCACCCGCGCGGCCGTCGAGACGGGAATGTGGATGCTCTATGAGATCGACCACGGTCGGATGAAGCTGACGTACCGTCCGAGGCGACGCCGGCCGGTCAAGGAATACGTGGCGCTGCAGCGGCGATTCGCGCACCTCAGCCCGCGCGAGGTTCAGAGCATGCAGCGGCATGTCGACGAAGGCTGGAGGACCGTGCGATGAAGGAGCTGCGGTTCCACGGGCGCCGGCTGCCCCGGTACGACCACACCGCCGCCTTCGTCGGCGCCGCGCACCTCCTGGCGCGCGCGGCGCTTCGGGAGGGCAAGCAGGTGCAGCTGCGGCCCCCCTGGCTCTTCCTCCGGGGCTACACGCCGGAGGCGACGCATCTCCGGGTGGCCAGCGAGCCGATCGAGACCTACTCCCAGGAGTACGTCCTGGACCTGGTGGCGGTAACCGACGCGAGCATTCTCGGCGCGGTCGACGTCACCGCGGGCCTCAAGGATACCGGAATCCTCCTGGTCAACAGCGCGAAACCGGTCACCCTGAGCGGCCGCGCCCGGGTGGCGGTCGCGGATTTCGGCGCGATCGCAAAAAGGTACGCCGTGGATCTGGCGCTGCCGATCGCCGCCGCCGCCGCCGCCCTGTCGGGGGTCGTGAGCCAGACGGCCCTCGCAGAGACCGTCGGTCCCGAGGCACCCGGCGCTTCCCGGCGGCAGTCCCTGCGGGCGCTGGAGGCCGGTGGTGACGCGGTCGCGTCCTCGCGAAGGTAAGGCCATGCCGGATCCGTTCGCCGCGAAACTCCAGGCCGTTGCTGCCGAGCTTCAGTCGCTCATCCAGGGCGACGTGCGCTGTGACGAGGTGACCCGGGTCCTGTACAGCACCGGGGCCTGCATGTATCGGATCAAGCCGCTTGGCGTGGTCTTTCCCAAGAGCCGCGAGGATGTGGCTGTGACCGTGCGCTACGCCGCCGAGCACGGCATTCCGGTGATCCCCCGGGGCGGCGGATCGAGCCGGTGCGGCCAGGAGCTCGGGACCGGCATCGTCCTGGACTTCACGCGCTACATGCACCGCATCGTGGAGCTCGACCCGGGGGCGGGGCGGGTGCGGGTGGAGCCCGGCTGCACGCTGACCGCGCTTACCACGGCGCTCAAGGCGCACCGGAAGTATTTCCCGCCGGACCCGTCGAGCGGCGACGTCTGCGCCATCGGCGGGATGCTCGCCACCAACAGCAAGGGGGCCCACTCGGTCAAGTACGGGACGACCCGCGATTACCTCGAGTCCCTCGAGGTCGTCCTCGCGAGCGGGGCGGTCGTCCGGACGGAGCCCGTTCAGCGAAACGGGTCGCGCCTCTCCGCCCTCCTGCGAGACCCGGTGCAGGGCTCGATGTACACGGGACTCCTCGACATCCTGGACCGCTTCGGAGATCAGCTCAAGGCGAAGGCCCCGGAGGTGACGAACAACAACTGCGGGTACAACCTCTGGCGTCTCGCTCAGGACGGCATGGTCGACCTCGGTCAGCTCTTCACCGGATCCGAGGGGACATTGGGAATCTTCACCGAGGCGACCTTCCGGATCCTCGATCATCCCCGGCACCGGACGATCGCACTGCTCACCTTCGACTCGCTCGAAAAGATGGGGGAGGCCGTGGTCGTCCTCCGCGACCTCAAGCCGAGCATGATCGAAGTCATCGAGCGGCAGCTCCTCGATTTCAGCCGCGAGGCGAACCCCGAACTCCGGCCGTTTGTGCCGGAAGGCATCGAGGCGATCCTGATCCTCGAGCACGAGGGGGAACATCCGGAGGAAGTCGATGCGGCCATGGCGGCGACGCGGCGGCGACTCCTCGAGACGACGCGCCTGGCCACCGGGATGCTCCTCGCAGCCGCACCCGACGATCAGGCCAGGATCGTCGCCATCCGGAAGGTCGCCGGCGCGGTCGCCAGCAAGGCGACGGGCCCCCGCAAACCCCTGGCGTTCATCGAAGATGCCGCCGTGTATCCGACCCGACTGCCCGACTTCATCGTTCGGATGCGCGGCCTGCTTCGGAAGCATGGGGTGACGGCCGGCACCTACGGCCACGCCGGGGACGGCAATCTACACATCCTTCCCTTTCTCGACCCGAAGGACCCGCGGGACATCGCCTTGATCCAAGCCATCGCCGAAGAAGCCCACCGGATCGTGTGGGATCTCAAGGGAACCATCAGCGCGGAGCACGGGGACGGTCTGGCCCGAACCCCGTTTATCACGGGACAGTATGGCCAGCTCACGAAGGCCTTCCGCGAGGTGAAGGCCCTCCTCGACCCGCGCGGCATTCTCAACCCCGGCAAGATCGTGGGCGACGCCCCGCCACCGGTCAACGGACACCTTCGCTACGGACCGGGGTATCGGGCGGCCGCGGTCACGACGCACCACGGGTTCCGCGGAGAGGGCGGCTTTGCCGCCGCGGTGGAACGGTGCACGGGGGTGGGGAACTGCCGGAAGATGCACGGGACGATGTGTCCCTCCTACATGGTCACGCGCGAGGAAGAGCACGCGACGCGGGGCCGGGCGAACCTCCTGCGCGCCGCGCTCTCGGGGGAGCTTCCCCCCGAGGCGCTGGCTGGGCCGGAGCTGTACGGCGCGCTCGATCTCTGCCTCGAGTGCAAGGCCTGCAAGGGCGAGTGTCCCACGAGCGTCGATATGGCGAAGCTCAAGGCGGAGTTCCTTGCGCGGTACTATGCGAGAACCGGCATCCCCCTTCGCGCGCGCATCTTCGGACATGCGGCGACGCTCGGGCGATGGGGGAGCCGGTTGGCGCCGCTCTCCAACTGGGCGGCCGCGATCCCCGGCGCCCGGGGGCTGCTCCATCATCTCGTGGGGATCGAGCGGCGGCGACCCCTTCCGCCGTTCGCCGCCGAGACTTTCCCGCGGTGGTTCCGACGACGGGGCGGCTCACCGCACGGGACCAGGGGCGTGGTCGCGCTCTTTCCCGATACTTTCATGACCTATCACTATCCCGAGGTCGGGATCGCCGCCACCCTGCTACTGGAGGGGTTGGGGTATCAGGTCGTGCTGGCCGATGTGGGCTGCTGCGGTCGCACCTTGATTTCGAAGGGGCTGCTCGACGAGGCAGCCCGGAGTAGCGGCGCCGTGGTGGAACGGCTCTACGGCTATGTCGAGGCCAAGATCCCCATCGTGGGGTGCGAGCCGAGTTGCATCCTCACCCTGCGCGATGAGTACCCCGAGCTTCTCGAGGGGCCCAGGGCCGAGGCCGTGGCGCGGCAAAGTTTCCTCCTGGAGGAATTCCTCGTCGGGGGTCACCGGCCGGGCGAACTGGCGGGTACCTTTCGGGAGACGAGACGGCGGGTCCTCGTCCATGGCCACTGCCACCAGAAGGCGCTCGTCGGACTGCGGCCGACGACCGAGGCGCTGCGCCTGGTGCCGGGTCTCGCCGTGGAGGTGATCGATGCAGGCTGCTGCGGGATGGCGGGGTCGTTCGGCTTCGAGCGGGAGCACTACGACCTCTCGCTGGCCATCGGCCGGCAGCGCCTCTTCCCCGCCGTGGAGCAGGCGGGGCTTGACGCAGAGGTCGTTGCCTCCGGGGTCTCGTGCCGGCAGCAGATCCTGCACGGGACGGGACGCAGGGCGCGGCATCCCGCGGAGCTGCTCTGTGAGGCTATCGGTGCTCGATCGTGACGGCCGAGCGGGGCCGGTCGCGGGGAGTCATCGTTTTTCGTCAACTGCAAGGCTAGAGGAGGGAGACGCCATGAAGAAAAGGGGAAAGGTCCTCATCGCCGTTTTTCTCACGATCGTCGCCGTGGGGGCAGGGACGTACCTGTTCTCCGCACCGTCCACGGCGGCCGCGCCCATCGAGATCCGGTTCGGCCACGTGGGATTTCCGAACTCCCTGTTTGACATTACAGTCAACGAGTACGCGAAGCGCGTCAACGCAGCGCTGAAGGGCAAGGTCGAGGTAAGGGCGTTCCACTCGAGCCAGCTCGGGACGGACGAGGCCATGGTCAAGGGAATCAAGATCGGGGCGCTCGAGATGTTCCTCCCTTCCACGATCATGAGCACCGTCGAAACGAAGTTCGGCGTCTTCGAGATGCCGTACATCATCGTCAACCGGGCCCACATGAAAAAGGTCGCCGGGGATCCCAGGGTTCGCGCCGCTCTTTTTACCCCGATTCCCGGTAAGGGGATGCGGCTTCTGGGGTACTGGGAGAACGGGTTCCGGCATGTGACCAACAACGTCCGGCCCATCAACAAGCCTGAAGACCTGAAGGGGATCAAGCTCCGCATCCCGGGCGGGGTCTGGCGGGCCAAGATGTTCAAGGCCTATGGGGCGAATCCGTCCCCCATGCCGTTCGCCGAGGTCTATTCGGCGCTGCAGTCCGGGGTGATGGATGCACAGGAGAATCCGTTCCCCCAGATCGCCTCGGCGAAGTTCCATGAGGTCCAGAAGTATCTCTCCCTGACCGGTCATGTCTACACCCCGGCCTACCCGGCGATCAGCGAGGCGTTCTGGCAGAAGCTGCCGAAGGACGTCCAGCAAATCCTCGAGAAGATCGCCGTTGAAATCGGCGACTTCGCGCGGAGCGAGGGGGAGCGCCTGGACAAGGAGTTGGCCGTGAAACTGACAGGCGGCCAGATGAAGATGAACGAGGTGGACAAGGAGGACTTCATCAGGGCCTCCGCCCCCATCTACCACGAGTTCGACGTAGAGGTGAAAGGGGGCGGCGATCTGGTCAAGCTCATCCAGTCCTTGAGGTAAGTCGCGCTCGGCGCCGCCCCGGCCGCCCGGCCGAGGCGGCGCCGTCTTTGGAGCAGGCGCATGCCGACGGAGCGTGGAGGTCTGTCCATGTTGTCGCGCCTCTACCGGTGGCTCATGGCGCTGGCGGACGTCTGGGCGATGCTGCTCCTCGTCGGCATGGTTGTCGTCGTGACGGCAGGGGTGTTCTATCGCTATGTCCTCAACGCGTCGCTCATCTGGTACGACGAGTTCGCCTCGTACCTGCTGGTCTGGCTGACCTTCTACGGGGCGGTGGTGGCCGCCTACCACCGCCGGCACATCGCCTTCGATACGATCGTCGAAAAGTTCCGGCCGGCGGTCCGCCGCTGGGTCGCCGTGGGTGCCGAACTGTGCGTCCTCGTCTTCCAGGGGATCCTCTGCTACTACGGTTGGGTCCTCATGGTCGCGGTCAGGGTGGAGACGGCGGTTTCCCTGGAGTGGGTCCGCATGAGCTGGGTCTACAGTGTGTTCCCCATCAGCGGGGGGCTCATGGTGTTGATCAGCCTGGTGGACATCGCCCGCGTCCTCCGGGGCGAGATGCCGGGGAAGGAGGGACCGCATCTTGTCACGACCGAGTGAGAGTGGTGCCGGGGGAAAATCCGGATCGTCCGGGGGTGACGTCCCGTGGAATGGCTGATCCTCGCTTTCGTCCTCGGCCTGACGGCCATCGGCGTCCCCATCGGCTACGCCCTGGTCCTCAGCACCGCCGTCTTTCTCGTGGGGAAGGGGGTCGCCCCGCTGACCGTGGTCCCCCTGACTCTCTTCGGGGGCGCCTCCAGCTTTCCGCTGCTCGCGATCCCGCTCTTTATCCTGGCCGGGGGCCTGATGGAGACGGGCGGCATCTCGCTGCGGCTGGTCAACCTTGCCAGCTCCGTGGTCGGACACATCCGCGGTGGGCTCGCGATGGTGACGATCCTGGCGACGATGATCCAGAGCGAGATCTCGGGCTCCTCCGTCGCCGACGCCGCGGCCATCGGCAAGGTGGTGATCCCGGCCATGGAGAAGCGGGGGTACCCGCGGGCCTTCAGTGCGGCCGTGGTCTCGAACGCCGCCAGCGCCGCCATCCTCATCCCGCCCAGCATCCCGATGATCATCTACGCCTGGATGGCGGAAGTATCGGTCGCCCGGCTCTTTCTCGCCGGTTTCGCCCCCGGGTTCCTGGCGGGGGGGTGCATGATGCTCCTATCCTATTACTATGCCCGCAAGTACAACTTCCCGGTCGAAAAGGCCTTCTCCCTGCGACGGGTGGGGAGGGCCACGGCCGAATCCTCCTGGGCCCTCTCGATTCCCGTTGTGATTTGGGGAGGGTTCTTGCTGGGGATCGCGACGGCCACCGAGGTCGCCGCGCTCGCGGCAGTGGCAGCCCTTGTCGTCGGCATGTTCATCTACCGCGAGGTCTCCTGGACCTTCCTGGTCCGCGTCGTCAAGGATTCGGTCCTCCAGACGGCGGCTGTCATGATGATCGTGGCCGCCTCGGCCGTCCTGGGGTGGTATCTGACCAGCGAGCGGATTCCCCAGCAGTTCGCCCGGGCCATCCTCGAGACGACCAGCAACAAGTACTTGGTCCTCCTCTTCCTCAACTTCTTTTTCTTCCTGGCCGGGATATTCCTGCACAGCGCCGCGGCCATTATCCTCATCGTGCCGATCGTCATGCCCCTGATCAAGCAACTCGGGATCGATCCGATTCACTTCGGCATCATCGTCACCATCAACCTGGGCGTCGGCCAGCAGACCCCGCCCGTCGCGACTGTCCTCCTCACGACCGCGGCCATCGCCGGCATCCCCTTCTGGGAGGTCTTCAGGGCGGGTTTCGTGTACACACTGATTTTGGTCTTCGTCACGCTGCTCGTCACCTACGTGCCATGGCTCAGCCTGTTCATCCTCGATATCGTCAAACTCTAGCCCTGGCCGGCTTCCTGCTGGTCTGGGGGATGATCCCGCGGCCCGCCGGAGCCTGCGGAGAGGGCGAGGTCCGCCGGGTCTTCGATCGGGTCGCCGCGCTGATGCATGTCCGGGTCGACGCGGAGCGGCCATGCCCGCAGATCGTCGAGCGCCATGTGATGGATCCGGAGCGTTTCTCGGCCCTGCTCGGCATCGACACCGGCGGTCGCGTCTTTTCGGCGTACATCCCGTCGGCCAACCTGGTCGTCGTCGAGGCGAACCGCCCGGACCTGCTGGCCCATGAGTTAGCCCACTACTTCCAGGTCGTCTATTGGGGCATGACAGAGAACGATTCGCGCGATACACTCGAGCGCCAGGCTACGGCCGTGGAGGAACACTTTCGCAATGAAGAAAGGATGAGCGATGGGCGAAGAGATTCGTCTCGATAAACGACAGGGTATTGCCACCGTCACCATCAACCGGCCCGCGCAGCGGAATGCCGTCACCTACGCGATGTGGGGTCGGCTCACCGTACTAATGGCGGAGCTGGAGCGCGATTCCGATGTGCGGGTGGTGATTCTCCGGGGATCCGGGACCCAGGCCTTCTCGGCCGGGGCCGACATCGCCGAGTTCGAGGAGCAGCGTAAGAACTCCACAATGGCCCGGAAGTACCATGGGGCGGTCGAGGAGGCCCTGGAGGCCATCGCGCACTTCCCCCGCCCGACGATCGCCATGGTGGCCGGCTACTGCGTCGGGGGCGGGCTCGAGCTGGCCACGACGACCGATCTCCGGATCGCCGCCGACAACGCGCGCTTCGGGATCCCCACCGCCAAGCTCGGGATCGTGGTGGGGTACCGGGAGATGGCCCGGCTCGTCCGGTTGGTCGGTCCCGGAGGCACCATGGATATCCTGCTGACGGCCCGGCTCGTCGAGGCCGACGAGGCGCTCCGGATCGGCCTCATCTCGCGCCTGGTGCCCCTCGCCGAGCTCGAGTCCTCCACCGAAAAGGTGGCCACGGAGATCGCCGGCTACGCGCCGCTGAGCCACCGCTGGCACAAGCAGATGCTCGAGACCGTCTTACGCGACCCCGGCCTCGAACGGCTCACCCCACAAGTGACGAAGCTCACCTTTGCCTGCTTCGATACCGAGGACTTTCAGGAGGGGCGCCGGGCCTTCGTGGAGAAACGCAAGGCCGTCTTCCGGGGACGCTGACCGGCGGGTGGGAGGGAAGCGAGGTCAAACAGATGACGGGACGGATGCCGCTCGACGGCGTGGTAGTCCTCGATGCGACCCAGGTCATGGCGGGACCCTTCTGCACGCTCCTGCTCGCCGACATGGGGGCGGACGTCATCAAGATCGAGAAGCCGCACACGGGGGACGATTCCCGGTCCTTCGGCCCCCCATTCATTGCCGGGGAATCCGCCGCCTTCATGGCCATCAATCGCAATAAACGCAGCGTCGCCCTCAATCTCAAGTCGGATGAGGGACGGGACCTCTTCCGCCGCCTCGCCCGGCGGAGCGATATCCTGGTGGAGAACTACCGCCCGGGCACCATGGAGAGCCTGAATCTCCACTACGAGGCCATCCGCCAGATCAATCCCGGCATCATCTATTGCTCCATCTCGGGGTTCGGCCAGACCGGCCCCTATCGGAGTCGGGGGGGATTCGATCTCGTCGCCCAGGGGATGAGCGGGCTCATCAGCGTGACCGGCCATCCCGGCGGGCCTCCGACGAAGGTGGCGGTTCCCATCTCCGATCTCAATGCGGGGATCTTCGGCGCCTACGGGATTCTCGCAGCATATGTCCACCGCCTGAAGACCGGCGAGGGACAACACGTGGATACGTCCCTCCTGGAAGCAGCCGTGGCTTACACGTTCTGGGAGTCGTCCGCCTACTTCGCCTCCGGCCAGATTCCCCAGCCGATGGGATCCGCCCACCGGCTGAACGCGCCGTACCAGGTCTTCGAGACGGAGGACAGCGCGGTCTGCATCGGCGCGGCCAATCAGTCCACCTGGGAGAAGCTGTGCACGGTCCTGGAACGGCAGGATCTGGCCCAGGACCCGCGCTTTGCCACCAATGCCGACCGTGTTCGGCACTACCGGGAGCTCGCCACGCTCTTGCAGCCGATCTTTCTCAAGCGCAAGATGGCCGCGTGGCTCACGCTACTCGAGGCTGCCGGCGTGCCGGCCGGGCCGATCTACACCATAGCCCAGGTGTACGAGGATCCCCACGTTCGGGCGCGCGAGATGGTCGTGGAACTCGACCATCCCGCGGCGGGGACGATCAAGAATATCGGCATTCCGGTGAAGCTCTCCCTCACCCCGGGGCGGATTCGCCGTCCCGCTCCCCTGCTCGGCCAGGATACCGACGAGATTCTGCTCTGGGTCGGTCTCGAGCACGCCGAGATCACCCGCCTTCGTGCATCGGGCATCATCGCCTAGCCCGCGAATTATTTCGTGAACAGACGTATTATCCGAGCTCCGGGCCGTTAGACAGGTTCACGATCCCTCTGGAGAGGGGACCGAGGTCCCGAGCGTGTCGAGGGGCCTCAACGCTGCCCCGGTCGAGCGGGCCATCTCGGCGTGACGGTTCCACATTGCAACCCTGGGACCCCTGGTGATACTTTTGAAAAGGCAACCTTCCTCGGGAGGGTGATGTGAGGATCGGTGTCCCCAAAGAGATCGTCCCGGACGAGCGCCGCGTGGCCCTGGTCCCCGACGCCGTCAAGCCGTTGGTGAACGCGGGGATGGAAGTCCTCGTCGAGGCCGGGGCCGGTGAGGGCGCATTCTTCCTCGATCGCGCGTACGAGGGGGTCGGCGCCGCACTCGTCGATGATGCGCGCGCACTGTTCCCGCGGGTGGACGTGGTGCTCAAGGTGCAGGCGCCCGTCCTGAACCCAATCCTGGGGCAGCACGAAGTCGATTTGCTGAAAGAAGGTGCGGCCCTCATCAGCTTTCTGGAACCTAGGAATCACGCGGATGTGGTCGGGCGATTGGCGCAGCGAAAAATCACGACCTTCAGCATGGACTTGATTCCGCGGATTGCCCGGGCCCAGAGGATGGATGCCCTTTCCTCGCAGAGCACGGTCGCGGGATATAAGGCGGTGCTCATGGCCGCCTACTCCTTCGGAAAGTTCTTCCCGATGCTGGTCACGGCGGCGGGGACGGTGCCCCCGGCCAGGGTCCTCGTGCTGGGAGCAGGGGTGGCAGGTCTGCAGGCCATTGCAACCGCCCGCCGGCTGGGAGCGGTGGTCCAGGCCTACGACGTCCGCCCCGCAGTCAAGGAGCAGGTGGAGAGTCTCGGGGCGACCTTCCTTGCCCTCGATCTGGCGGCCGGGGAAACCGAAGATGCGCAGGGCTATGCCCGGGAGCTTTCTGAGGAAGTGCAACGACGGCAAAGTGAGATGCTCCACCGGCATGTCAAGGAGGTTGACATCGTCATCACCACGGCCCTGATTCCGGGGAAGCGGGCCCCGATCCTCATCACCGGCGAGGTGGTGCAGGGGATGAAGCCGGGGGCGGTGATCGTGGACCTCGCGGCAGAGACGGGCGGGAACTGCGAGTTGACCGAGCCCGGCAGCACGGTCAGCAGAAACGGCGTGGTGATTCACGGGCCATTGAATCTTCCCAGCTCAATGCCCCTGCACGCCAGCCAGATGTATTCCAAGAACATTTCGAGCTTCCTGCTCCACCTGGTGCGGGATGGGAAGCTCCATCTCGATTTCCACGACCCGATCATCAATGACACCTGCATCACGCACGACGGAAAGGTGAGACACCCATGAGTGAGGGTCTGGTCATCCTCCTCGTCATCTTCGTCCTCGCGATGTTTGTCGGCTTTGAGGTGATCACGAAGGTGCCGAGCACGCTCCATACCCCGCTCATGTCGGGGTCGAATGCCATCTCGGGTATCACGATCATCGGCTCGATGGTCGTGGCCGGGATGGGGGCCACGACGCTCGCGACCGTTTTTGGGGTGATCGCGGTGGCCTTCGCCATGATCAACGTGGTCGGAGGCTACGCGGTGACCGACCGGATGCTCCAGATGTTCAAGCGGAAGCCGGAGGCCGAGCGGTAATGGCCGATTTCATCGAACTCGCCTACCTCGTGGCAGCGGTCCTCTTCATCGTCGGCCTCAAGCGTCTCGCCTCGCCGGCGACGGCACGGAACGGGAATTTTCTCTCGGCGGTCGGCATGCTGATCGCCATCGTGGCCACCCTCTTTGACCGGCAGATCGTGAGCTTCCAGTGGATCGTCGTCGGAGGCATGATCGGCTCGGCGCTGGGCCTCTGGATGGCCCGGGCGGTCAAGATGACCGCCATGCCGCAGATGGTAGGCATTTTGAACGGCTTTGGCGGTGGGGCCTCACAGCTTGTAGCAGCGGCGGTGTGGCATCGGTTGAGCCAGACCGGGGTTCTCCTGCCGACGGATACCGCGGTGAGCATCTACGCGAGCACCCTCATCGGTGGGGTCACATTCTCCGGGAGTATGATCGCCGCCGGGAAGCTCCAGGAGATCATCCCGGGCCGGCCGGTGCTCTTCCGGTTTCAGCACCTGCTGAATCTAATCCTCCTCGTGGCCGGTGCGGGGATGGGAGCCTTCCTGTTGATCTCGCCCGGTCATCCGGGCCTGTTCATCGCGATGAATGTGATGGCCTTGGTCCTGGGCGTGATGCTCGTGATCCCGATCGGGGGGGCGGACATGCCGGTCGTGATCTGCCTCCTCAACTCCTATTCGGGTTTGGCGGCCGCGACGACCGGGTTCGTGATTGCGAACCACGGCCTCATCATCAGCGGGGCGCTGGTGGGTGCCTCGGGTATCATCCTGACCCAGATCATGTGCCGGGCCATGAACCGGTCATTCGCCAATGTGTTGTTCGGCGGATTCGGGGCCCAGGTCGGCGTGGCGGGTGACCACCGTGGCCTCGCGGCCCGGGGGATCCGTGAGACGACGGCGGAGGACGCGGCCCTGATGCTGGGCTACGCCCGGTCGCTCATCGTGGCCCCCGGTTATGGATTAGCCGTTGCCCAGGCTCAGCATCAGGTGCGGAATCTCGCCGACCTTCTCGAGAAGAGAGGCGTGACCGTCAAGTACGCCATCCACCCTGTCGCTGGCAGGATGCCGGGTCACATGAACGTGCTGTTGGCGGAGGCCAATGTCCCCTACACGCAACTGTACGACCTAGACGACATTAACCCTGAGTTCGAGCGGACGGACGTCGTGTTGGTCGTTGGAGCCAACGACGTGGTGAATCCAGCCGCACGCAACTCACCGAACAGCCCGATCTACGGGATGCCGATCCTCGATGTGGATAAGGCTAGGAACGTCATCGTCTTGAAGCGGAGCATGAATCCCGGATTCGCCGGGATCGAGAACGAACTCTTCTACAACGAGAAGACCTTCATGCTCTTTGGAGATGCCAAGAAATCCCTCACCGCTCTGGCCAGTGAGGTGAAGGAACTCTGAACCAATGCATCGTCTACTGCTACTGATGAGCACGACGACGTACCGGGCCGGCGCGTTCCTCGAGGCGGCACAGCGGCTTGGGGTCCCGGCCGTGGTCGGATCCGATCACCCGCAGGTCCTGGAGGCGGCGAATCCGGCCGGGCATCTGACGATCGACTTCGGGGCCCCCGAGGAGGCGGCGCAGGCCATCGTCGCATTTGCCCGAGGTGTCCCCATCCGCGCCGTGATCGCCGCCGATGATGACGGCGTCGTCTTGGCCTCGAGGGCGGCGGCCGCGCTCGGGCTGCCCCACAACCCGGTGGGGGCGGTGGCCGCCGCCCGGAATAAGCTCCAGATGCGCGAGGTCCTGGCCAAGGCGGGCCTTCCCTCTCCCCGTTTTGCGGCCTTTTCCATCGAGGAAGATCCTGAAAGGGTGGCGCGCCGGGTGACCTTTCCCTGCGTCCTCAAGCCGCTGTTCCTTTCCGCCAGCCGCGGGGTGATCCGAGCAAACGATCCGGCCGATTTCGTGGCCGCCTTCAGGCGGATCGAGGCCATCCTGCGTCGACCCGAGGTCGCGGCCCAGGGTGGCGCCCCGGCGCGCCGGATCCTGGTGGAGCGCTACCTCCCGGGTATCGAGGTGGCGCTTGAGGGGCTCCTTACCAAAGGCGAGCTGCGAGTCCTCGCCCTCTTCGACAAGCCCGATCCGCTGGAGGGGCCGTTCTTCGAGGAGACGATCTACGTGACGCCGTCGCGCATGCCGGCAACCGCGCAGGAATCGATCGTCGCCTGCGCGGCCGCGGCCGTGGCGGCCCTCGGCCTGACGCACGGGCCCGTGCATGCCGAGCTCCGGTGGAACGAGGAGGGGCCGTGGATCCTCGAGATCGCTCCGCGCTCGATCGGCGGGCTCTGCTCTCGCGTCCTCCGGTTCGGCGCGGGCATCTCGCTCGAGGAGCTGCTCCTGCGCCATGCGTTAGGCTCTGACGTGGATTCGCTCGCACGGGAGGAGCGGGCCGCCGGGGTGATGATGGTCCCGATCCCCCGGGCCGGGATCCTCAGCGAAGTACGGGGGCAGGAGGAGGCCCGAGCGGTGCCGGGAGTGGAAGAGATCCTGTTGACGATTCCCGTCGGCCAGCCGGTCGTCCCCTTGCCGGAGGGGTCGCGCTACCTGGGGTTCATCTTTGCCCGCGACGACTCACCGGAGCGCGTCGAGGCAGCACTGCGCGAGGCCCATCGGCGCTTGACCTTTACGATCGCCCCCCCATCAGAAACACCGGGTGAGGGGACAGGGGGCGGCTGGCGGGAACGCGATGACTCGCGGCAAAGCAGCGGCTCAGGGGCAAGCTTCCGGTTGACAACACCGGACGGTTGCGAGTAGGATTGATTTCACCAGCGGGCCCCCGAGGCGGTCGATCCAGGCCCTCGCGGGCGGGGAAGAGACGAGGTTGTTCCGCCCCCCAAAGGGCGCGGGCGGAATGAGTATCATTCAGGGGGAGGAGACCCTGTGAGGAGGGGACCATGGTGACGATCACCGAGGCGGCCAGAAAGAAGATCCTGGGCCTCTTGGAAGCCGAGGAGCAGAAGAATCTCGCATTGCGCATGGCGGTCAGGGGGCGCGGCCCGGGCGGCTTCCGGTACGAGATGCAGTTCGTCGGCCAGGATGAGCGCGGGACTGAGGACACCGTGGTCGATGTCGGAGACTTCCAGGTGCTCGTCGATCCGGAGAGCGCGCCGAACCTGAAAGGCGCGACGGTCGATTTCGTCGACGGCGCCTACGAGAGCGGCTTCAAGATCGAGAATCCGAACCCTCTCTGGACCGATCCGAAGGCACAGGCCGTTCAGGATATCATCGACAAACAGGTCAACCCGGGCGTGGCCATGCACGGCGGAAACGTCTCCCTGCTCGACGTCAAGGATGATATCGCCTACATCCAGCTCGGCGGGGGGTGCCAGGGGTGCGGCATGGTGGACGTGACCCTCAGGCAGGGGATCGAGGTCTTGATCAAGGAGGCCGTCCCCGCGATCCGTCAGGTCGTGGACACGACCGATCACGCTGCAGGGGGAAATCCCTATTACCAGCCCGCCAAGGGTGGGCAGTCCCCCTTCGCGTAACGCCCAGGAAAGCCTCCGGCAGGCGTTTTCCCGCCCCATCTCTGTCCCGAGGATATCACGGGTGCGGCCGTGCGGGTCGTCCTGATCTCGACGTATGAACTGGGCCGGCAGCCCTTCGGGCTGGCTTCTCCCGCCGCCTGGCTCCGGGCGGCCGGGGCGGACGTGGCCTGCCTCGACCTCGCGGTAGAGCAGCTCAATGAAGAGGCGGTTGGCGCCGCCGACGTCGTGGCATTCTATCTGCCGATGCATACGGCCACGCGCATCGCCACGCGGGTCGTTCCACGGATCAAGGCCCTGAACCCGGGCGCCCACCTCTGCTTCTATGGACTGTATGCCTCGATGAATGCCGCTCTGCTGCGCCGGCTGGGGGCCGACACGATCCTGGGGGGTGAGTTCGAAACGGGACTGGTGCGACTTCTCACGCGACTCAAGGAGGGGGGGCGGTCTCCGCAGCCCGAGCCCTTCGTCTCGCTCGACAAGCAGCGATTCCTGGTCCCGGACCGGAGCGGTCTCGCGCCCCTCGAACAGTACGCGCGGCTTGAGCTGGGCGATGGGCGGAGCCGCACCGTGGGATACACGGAGGCCAGTCGGGGCTGCAAGCATCTCTGTCGGCACTGTCCGGTCGTTCCCGTATATCAGGGGCAGTTCCGGATCGTCGAGCGGGAGGTGGTGCTCGAGGACATCCGCCGGCAGGTCGCGGCCGGCGCAGAGCACATCACCTTCGGCGACCCCGACTTTTTCAACGGGATCAAGCACGCCCTGGGGCTCGTCCGGGCGCTGCATGCGGAGCACCCCCACCTGACCTATGATGTGACCATCAAGATCGAACACCTCCTCAGGCATGCGGAACACCTGGGGGCCCTCAGCGAGACGGGGTGCCTGTTCGTCACCAGCGCCGTCGAGTCGATCGACGATCACGTCCTCGCCATCCTCGACAAGGGGCATACGCTCGAGGACTTCACCCGGGCTGTCCACCTGTGCCGTGAGGCCGAGCTGGTCTTGCATCCGACCTTCGTCCCGTTTACCCCCTGGATTTCGGTCGAGGGCTACCAGGACCTCCTGTCGCTGATCGCCGAGCTGGATCTCGTCGACCATGTGGCCCCGATTCAGCTCGCCATTCGCCTGTTGATCCCGGCCGGCTCCAAGCTTCTTGAGGTCCCCGAAGTCCACCGGATGGTGGGACCGTTTGACGAGGCGGCCCTGGTCTATCCGTGGCGGCATCCCGATCCGCGGGTGGACCAGTTGCAGGCGGACGTGGCAGCGCTCGTCCAGGCGGCACCCATGCGGGGCGAGAGCCGGCGGCAGGTCTTTGCGCACGTGTGGTTGCTCGCGGAGCGGGCCTCGCACGGATCGCACCGCCCCCTGCCCCCCGCCATACAGGCACCGGCCCGGGTCACCATCCCGTACCTCACCGAGCCGTGGTACTGCTGAGCGGAGCCGACCGAGGAGCAGGTGGCTCCGTTCTGATCCGCCCGTCCTTTCCGATCCTCCCGCTACGATGTGAACGTCCGTCAGGTGTTCCAGGGGGCCGGTCCGCCGCACCACGTGCCTGGCAAGGATCGTGTCGCCCTCCCGGTCATGGGGCCTGCCCGAAATTGCCGCAACGGCAGCCGTCAGGGGGGCCGGGATGGGGCTAACTATTCGGTTTTCCTTGTCTGGTGCGGTTGGCATATCCGTTGCCTCATAAGAGGGGGAGAAGGGAGGGAAGTTCAAGTGGGCGGTAGGCGACAGGAGCGAATCTTCCCCGTCACGTCATCCGCTGCGCGGAGGATGCTGATCCGCACCGTGGTTGATCGGCTCCCCCTGCGGATCCGATGGGAGCTTGAGGTGCTCGAGAAGCTCAACGTGGCGCCCGCGGATCTTTTCGAGCGGCTGACCACGATCCTCGCCGTCCTGGTCGCCCAGGCCTTCGCGGTGGAGGAAGACGAGGTTGCCATCCTCCTCCTGCGGGATCGGAGGTTGATGCTTCGATTCGCGCATCCGGTCACCCTGTATTGCGACCGGGCCAACATCTTTCCCGTCAACGGATCGAGCATCGCCGGCGAGGTCCTCAGGCATCTGAGGGGAAGGATTGACAACGACCTCCCCCAGATCCGTCACCTGGATTTCTACGAACGCCTCTCTGTGCAGGCGGCTCGGCCCTGGGAAATTCAGAAGATGGTCTCTACCCCGCTCTTGATCCCCTGGGGGCACGTCCTCGGGGTGCTGCAGGTAAGCCGGAAGGGGAATTCCGTGGAAGAGGCCGGGCCCAATTTCTCTCCCGTTGACCTGGTCAAGCTCACCGACCTCAGCCGGTGGCTCGCCCCGTATCTCCGCAAGGCGATCCCCCCGGATTTCTGAGTCTCTGCAAGAGGGACCCACTCCGAGTCGCTAGCTCATCCGCAACCGAACGCGCCTCTCCCTATCATGGAATGCACCCCCACGATTGGTAAGCCGAATTAACGCGAACCCTTTAATTGGTATTTCCTATTTGACTTATAGATAAAGTCCATTTAAACTTCGCGTCACCTACCGGATCATCCCAAGTACCGCCAAATACGTCTCGCACGGGCGTACCTTACTTCATCGAGGAGGGGGAATGATGGAGACCCGGGAATTCCTATCGCGGATTCTTTGGATCTTCGGGATTGTCACGGGATTGTCCATGGGAGTCTGGTCTGTGTGGGCCGTCGCCAAGACCGCCAAAGATGGAGGAGCGCTGCGGCGTGCGAACTTCGAGTTGCGGAACGAACTCACCGTCAACATTCCCGAGGGGGCGAAAAAGGTCCGCGTCTGGTTTGCGCTCCCCCAGGACGACGATGCAGCCCAGAAGGTGAGTGGGCTGCGCATCGAGGCCCCCTATCCTCACCGCGTCGAGCGCGATTCCGAGGGGAGCAAGGTCCTCTACCTGGAAGCCCGGAACCCCAAGCAGAAAGACTTCAAGGTGGTGACCACCTTCCATGTCGAGCGCTCGGAGGTCCGCACGAGCGTGGATCCGGCCAAGGCAAAGCCGCTCACGGATGCCGATCGGGCACGCTACGCCAAGTACCTGCAGCCGAACAAGCACGTCGAGATCAATGACGAAATCCGCACGCTCGCCAACCAGATTGTCGGTAACGAGACCAACCCGGTCATCGCGGCCCGGAAACTCTACGACTGGGTGCTGAACAACATCGAGTACTGGGTCAAGGACCCCAAGAACAAGAAGGCCTCCCCGGTCGGGAGCACGACGTACTGCCTGGCCTTCCGGACCGGGAACTGCACGGACTTCGAGTCGTTGTGGACCTCCCTGGCGCGGGCGAAGGGGATCCCGACCCAGATCGTGTATGGCTCCTTCCTGAAACCCGAGCTGCGCGGTCAGGACCAGGATCAGAGCTACCATTGCTGGGCCGAGTTCTACGCGCCCGGCCTGGGCTGGCTGCCCCATGACGTGGCGGTGGCCGATCTGTACGCCGGTGAGTACCCCGTGAATGCCGACAACGAAAAGCTCGTGCGCCTCACCACGGCCGACGGGACCTTCGGGCCCGATCCGGCGCGTGTCAGCTACTATTTTGGCAACCTCGACGAGCGGCGGGTGGTCTGGTCGCGCAATCGGGACCTCATCATGAGCCCGAGGCAGGACGGCGAGGCGGTCAACGCGCTGCCGAAGGCATACGTGGAAGTGGACGGGAAGGAGCATCCCGAAAAGACCGGGTGGGTCCGCAAGCTCACGTACCGGGAGCTGTAAGAGAATCGGAGGCCCCTCGATCATGGCCGGTCCGCTGGCGCCCGACGAGTCCACGCGCACGGAGACCGTCCTTCTCTATCTGGAGCAGTCGGACGGCGCTCGGTGCCCTGCCTGCGCCGGAACCGTGTGCGGCCACGAGGCCGTGATGAGCCTCGCGATGGGCTTCAAGGATGCCCCGCGATGCCTGCCATGCCTGTCCGGCGCTCTGGCCCAGGATCGGGGAGAACTCAGGGATCATGTGTTCGCGTATATCGATCACCACGAGTGTTTTCGGGCGGGGTGGGATTGGGCCAGTCGCCGGGAGGGCTTCGGCGCCGTTTCCCACCCCGCCTGCCTCTGGGCCCCGGGACACGAGGGCGGGGCGGCCATGGATGCGGCCCGCCGCCCCGGATCGGGCGCGCCAGGCGCCGTGCGGATAGACGCCGAGTGGGACGCCGGCCACATGGCGTGCGGCGACCTGGTCCTCGAACTGCGGATGCGCCTGCAGTCGATGAGGCCCGGGGAGGTGTTGCGGGTCACGGCCCTCGACCCGGGCGCTCCCGAGGATCTGCCGGCATGGTGCCGCCTGACGGGGCACACGCTTCTCCAGTGGGAGCATCCCGAGTACCGGATTCGGCGAAAGGAGGGATGAGACGTGGCGGGCAAGTTTTGCGTGAGTCTGACCTGCGCGAAGGACAATCCGGACAAGGCAACGGTCGCCTTTGTCGTGGCCAATGCCGCGGTGGCGTCCGAGAAAGAGACGATGGTCTTCCTGAGCACCGAGGGCGTGCGCCTGTCCCAAAAGGGATACGCCGACGATATTCACGAGGAGGGCTTTGCCCCCCTCAAGGAGCTGATGGGGAACTTCGTCAAGGCCGGCGGGAAGGTCTACGTCTGTTCGCCCTGCTTCAAGCGACGGAAGCTTGACGAGGGAAAGCTGATTGACGGCTCGGTGATCGTCGGAGGGGCGAAGCTGGTCGAGTTTCTCGGGCAGAACAGTCCTGCTGTCACCTATTGAGGTGGCCCGTCGGGCGAAGGCATGGGCGCCGAAGCTCCGTTACCTGTCGTCGACGCGGTGTGCGACGGCGGCGATCTCGACTGCGGGAGCGGCCTGCTCCTTATCATCCGGAACGCGATGCAGCCGCTGCCGGGGGGCGGCGTGTTGGAGCTGCGCAGCCGAGAGGTGAGCGTCAAGGAGGATCTTCCGGCGTGGTGCCGCCTGGTCGGGCACACCCTCCTTGCGGTGGCGCCGGCCGAGGGAAGGACCCTTCGCTACTTCATCCAGAAGAAGGGTGCGGACGAGGCGCTCCAGACCGACCTCGAGCAGGCACGGTCCTTCGCCTGGACGGCCCGCGTGCGCGGCACCGGGGAGATGCAGGCCCGGGCCTTCGTCCGGAATCACTCCTTCGTCGTCGGCCAGCCGGCCAGCTTCGAGACCCAGGATCCCGCCCCGAGCGCCGTGGAGTACCTGCTGGCGGCGCTCGGAGGTTGCCTCGTCGTGGGGTTCCAATGGCGGGCCTCGCAGCGGGGCATCGATGTGCATAACGTCGAGGTTTCGCTGAAGGCGCAGGCGGACAACATCCTGATCTTCCTGGGGATCGAGGAGACAGGGCATCCCGGGCTTCGGGCCGTCGAGGGCTCCCTCTATGTGGATGCGGAGGCCGATGACGAGGTGCTCGAGGCCCTCTGGGAAGAGACCCTGCTCCGTTCGCCTGTCACCCAATCCCTCATCCGGCAGGTGCCGGTCCGCATTCCGATGAAGAGGGTGTGATGAGCCGCTGGCCGCTGTACCCCGTCACCGTCGTCGGAAGCTGGCCCCGCCCGTCGTGGCTGCTCGAGGCGATGAAGAAGAAGCGGGCCGATCTCCGGGCGCTGCAGGACGAGGCGACGCTCCTGGCGATCAAGTACCAGGAGGACGCCGGCGTCGACATCATCTCGGACGGCGAGCAACGCCGGGACAATTTCTACTCGTTCATCTGCGACCGGCTCGACGGGATCCGGTTGATGTCGATGGCGGAGCTCCTCGAGTACGTCGAGGACAAGGCGGCCTTTGAGACCTTGCTCAACGCCCTCGATGTCCCCGCCTTCGCCATCAAGAACCCCACCGTGGTGGGAAAACTCCGGCCGCGCGAGCCCCTCGTGGCCGGCGACCTCAGTTTCCTCCAGGCGCACACCCGGAGACCGGTGAAGGTGACCCTTCCCGGTCCGTACCTGTTGAACCGCTCGATCTGGGTCAAGAACCTTTCGGAGGCCGCCTATCCGACTCGCGAGTCGTTGGGCGATGACATCGTGGCGATACTCCGGGCGGAGCTCCGTGCGCTGGCGGCGGCGGGGGCCGACGTCGTGCAGTTCGATGAGCCGGTCCTCACCGAGCTCGTCTTTGCGGGCAAGTCCGCGACGCGCACGTTCATGTGCGCGGCGCTGGCGGCAGGTGCCAGCCCCGAGAAGGAGCTGGACCTGGCGGTGGACCTCATCAACCGGGTCGTGGAGGGGATCGAGGGACCGATCCTGGCCGTGCATGTCTGCCGGGGGAACTGGAGCCAGAAGGAGGACATCCTGTTGCAGGGTCCGTATGATCCCCTGATCCCGTACTTCAGCCGGATGAGGGTCCACCAGTTCGTCCTGGAGTACGCTACCCCGCGGGCCGGATCGGTCGAGGCGCTCCGCGGCCTCCCGCCGGGAGCTCAGATCGGGTATGGAGCAGTGAACCCCCGGACCTCGGAAGTGGAGTCGCCGGACGAGATCGCCGCGCGCGTGCGCCGGGTGGCGGAGGTGGTAGGCCCCGAGGGGGTCTTCCTCAACCCCGATTGCGGATTCGGTACTTTCGCCGACCGGCCGGTGGCGACATCCCAGGTGGCGTTCCGGAAGCTCTGCGCCCTTTCTGAGGCGGCGGAAATACTCCGCCGCTCCTGAGTGCTTCGCCTCCGCCCGGCCCGGATCGTCAGTTCACCTCGTCCCAGCTGCCGGTGCCGTCGGCCAAGTGGAAGATCCGGAGTTCACTCACCATCAGGTCGAAAGAGATATACCTCACCTTCGGCCCGGTATTCACATCGTACAGGTCCTGGTAGATGACCGTCGTATTCGTTCCGCTCTGGATCGACCGGGCGGCCCCGATGAAATCGTCCATGTTTTTGATCTCTCGACCATTCAATTCCTTGATGATCACCCGTCTCGCAGTCGGGTTCCTTTCCTCGTAGACACCGAGTGGAGAGAAGGCGCTTCCCACCCGGGCGCTGTTCATAAAGACGCCGTCGCCGCCGTAATTGAGCTTCCTGCGGATGTCCGCCGTAACGTTCTGGAACGTCCCCCCGCCGAAGAGGACGAACCGTTTGATCTTCTGCCCCTCGAGGTCCGCGACGGGGAGATCCACCGTCACCGCCACCTCCCGCCGCAGGACCGTCAACTGCACCTTCCGGTCCACGTGTCCGTCGATAATCCTGTCGAACATATACAGGTTGTCCCCGATCAGCTGTCCAGCCACGGCCCAGACGACGTCCCCGGGCTTGAGGACGTGCTGTGCCGGCGACGCCGGAATGATCCGTTCGATGTGGATCACCTTTGTCGAGCCGGGAAACTCGCGCTTGTAGATATTTCGATATGCGTCGGAAATGTTCACATGTTTCACGGCATCATCGAGATTGACATAGCCGAGTTCGACGCCGATATCGCCCCGATGAGGCGCTCTGCCGCCCTGCAGGGCGCCAAGCGAATCCCTGAGATACTCAATGGGCAGCTCGAAGCTTGAAGTGTCTGTTCCCGAGAAATGGATGCCGACGACCTCCTCTTTCTCGTTGAAGACGGGAGATCCGCTGGAACCGCCTGCCCGGTCGAAGCTAGTGTGGATGGTGGAGGAGTGGGGGTCCCCCTTGTCGACGGTCGCATTCACCACCATGCCGATCTTGACGGAGTATTCCTCCCGCTCGTTGTTCCCGATGAGCAGGACCGTCTGTTGCGGCTTCAAGTCCAGGGAGGATCCCAGCGTCGCCTCTCTGAGGGCAAGAACAATGGTCGAGGGATCGAACCGGACGAAGGCAAAATCGTGATAGTAATCGTAATAGAGGATCTTCCCTTCGGTCGAGCTACCATCCGCGAAGGTGATCTTGATGTGGGCAGGGCTCGAGGACGTGAGGTGTCGGTTCGTCGCAATGATGCCGCGCTTGGCATCCACAATGAACCCGGTCCCGTGCCACCGTCCGGGACGGTCCAGCCCGATGTTGACATGGGTGGTCACTTCGAGGTTGACGACGGTGGGTTTGAGTCGCTCGATCGTCTCCGCCCACTGGTTCGCGGATACGAGGCCGGTCTGCGACCAGAAAACCAACAGGGCGAGTTGTAGGATTCTCGTTCGGTGCTTCATCCTGCGGTCTAATGGAGTGCAAGGCATGTGCCAAAATGCAGTAATGACAGGGCCCTGCGGCGATCTCGGCCGGATTGCCCGGGGGCCCCCCCACCGGAGCGACCCTCCTAATTGCCTGGCCCTAGAGTCGCCTTCCCTTGGACATCACCGCATCGAGGCTGAGGTCCCCGCCGCCCGAAGCCGAACTGCTTTTACGCCCCATGCGGGATGAAGGGCACACCGGTCATGATCCGCAGGAGGATCAGGGTAAGGCGGTGAAGGGGGTTTCGGATAGGGGTGGGGGCGTCTGCAGCGCGCGGTCGATCGGATCGTGCGGTGACGCTACTCCGCGAGAAGTTCCCGGTAGATTGCCTCGTACTGGGGGATGACGCGGGGGGCGTCGAAGTGGTCGAGAACGCGCTGGCGGGCCGCCCGCGCTACCCGGCGGTGGAGCACTGCGTCGCCAAGGAGCCGGAGGGCCTCCCGGGCCATTCCCTCCACGTCCCCCACCGGGCGGAGAAACCCGCTCACCCCGTCCTCGATCACCTCGGGCAGCCCGCCGACGCGGCTGGCGATGACCGGGATCTCGCAGCTCATGGCCTCGAGCGCCGCCAGCCCGAAGGATTCCAGTTCGCTGGGGAGCAGGAAGAGGTCCGCGACCGTCATGAGGCCGGCGATGTCCTCCTGGCGGCTCAGGAAGAAGACCTCTTTTTCGATATTGAGCTCTCGGACGAGATGCTGCGCCGTGGGGCGCTCGACGCCGTCCCCCACCATGAGGAGCTTCGCCGGGATCTCCTGCCGCACCCTGGCAAAGATCCGGATGACGTCGGTGACCCGCTTGACCGGACGGAAATTGCTGAGGTGGAGCAGAATACGCTCCCCCGGGCGGGCAAAGCGGCGCCGCGCCGCCTCCTCCTGCCCCGGGCGGAATTGATCCGTGTCCACGAAGTTCGGGATCACGCGAACCGGCTGGGTCGGCTGGAAGGTCTCGCGGGTGCGCTGTTCGAGGTAGGACGAGACCGCCGTGACCCGGTCGCTCATGTTGATGGCGAACCGCGTGATCGAATGGAGGGAGGGATCGGTCCCCACCAGGGTGATATCGGTCCCGTGGAGCGTCGTCACGACCTTTACGCGGCCTCCGACCGTCTCTCGCGCCAGATAGGCGGAGACGGCGTGGGGGATGGCGTAGTGCACGTGCAAGAGATCGAGCCCCTCCGCCGTCACCACATCCGCCATCTTGGCCGCCAGGGTAATGGTATACGGAGCGTGTTCGAAGAGGGGGTAGGACATCGTCTCGACCTGGTGGAAGAAGATGTTCTGGTGAAACGTCTGGAGACGGAACGGCAGGGCGTAGCTCACGAAATGAACCCGGTGGCCCCTCTGGCCGAGCTGGATGCCCAGTTCCGCCGCGATCGCGCCGCTGCCGCCGTAGGTGGGATAGCAGGTGATGCCGATTTTCATGGCTGATCCGATGTTCAACGTTCAGGGTTCAACGTTGAACGTTGCACGTTGCACGACCTGTGCTGGGGGCTGATCGCTGACCGCTCCGTGGGTCGTCGGTGAACGGTCATCGGTCATCGGTTCGCGTTCCGCCTATGTAGAGGAGCCGATGGTCCCATCCCGGCCCATCAATGGCCCGAGCCACGAGGTCGAGGAGCGGGAGCCCGTGCCGGCAGAGATACGGCATGAAACCATAGACCCGCTCCTGGGGTTTCCCCCCCGGGTGGAGATGTGCGAGGACGCGCAGGACCTGGATCCGGATCTCCTGATTGCGCCGCTTGAGCGAGCGGAGGAGGAGTCGCTCGACGTCGGTGAGCTGCCGCTTGACCATTCCCTCGGCCCGCCCCACCCGGGGCGCCAGCGTGGGGTCCAGGGTTGCGACGAGCGCCTTGAGTGCTCCGAAGCCCTTGAGGACCGTCTGCAGCACCCGCTGTTGCCTGGTCACGAAGGCCTTGGGCAGCGTGCGGCGCAGGACCTGTTCGATGATCCTCTCGGCTCCCTGCTCGAGCATGGGCAGGGCGAGGTCGTGTTTTTTCAGGAGCCGTTCGATCCGCCCCTCGACGAGCGTGAGCGACGCCCGGGGGAGGAGGACAGGCATCGGGATCCCGGCGTGATCGAAGACCCCACGCAGCTGCGCGTAGTAGGCGATCTCATGCGGCCCGCCGACGTGGACGAGCGTGGGGAAGAGAAAGCTTTCCATGATCGGACGGAGGACGACGTTGGGGCTGAAGCGCTCCGGGGTCGCTGCCACGATCCGCTCCAATTCGGTGCGGTCATTCCACTCGCGTTCCTTTTGGAGCGGGCGCCGCCCTGCGCGCAGGGAGAAGAGATTTGGTCCCTCTCCCCGCAGGCGGATCTGGGGGGGATACCCGAGCCCCCGCAGCTTCTCCTCGGCTGCCTGGACGAGCCGAGCGGAGGCGGGTGCCGTGCGGATCTCCTGCAGGAAGAGGGGGCGGGCCAACGTCTTGAGTCGGGGATCGGACGGGTCCACGACGATCAGATCGCGCTCACCCAGGAGCGACGTGAGCAGTCGGGCGAAGGCCGAAACCAGGCTCGCCCCGGGCCGATAGCACTCCTGGAGCAGCGCGAAAGGTCTCTCTTCAAGCCGGCCGGCGCCCGCCGCCTGCTTGAGCATGTCGAAGGCCTCTCCGATCCGTGAGGTCAGGGTATGCGTCGCAGGGAGGTCGGTCCCAAAGCCTTCGTCCGGGTCGTAGCGAAGCACCCGCACCTCGTCTTGGTGGTCCGGCATGGAGATGTGGTCGATCTCGGCGAAGTCCGTATCCTCGGAATCCATCCAGAAGATCGGGAGGCAGGGGATCCGGTACTGCGACTCCACCTGGCGGGCCACTGCGATGGCCGTGAGGGCCTTGTACAAAGTGTACAGGGGGCCGCCGAAGAGCCCCACTTGCTGGCCGGTCACGACCGCCACCGCTCGCCCGTCGCGAATCCTGCCGATGCCCTCGATGAGCCTCTCGGTCGCGCCCCAGGCGCGGTTCTGGTCGGTGAGAATGGCTGCGAGCTCGTCGCGGGGGTAGCGTCGGTCGATGAGGGCTTGCAGGAGGCCTTCGTGCGACTGCCGGGGATCCCACCGGTAGAAGTCCCGGAGGGCGGGCTTTCCCTCCACATAATCTCGGAAAATGGGATTGACCCGGGGGAGGGTGCCGGCGGCTATCGCGTCGAACCGCGGCATGTGCGTCATGGTGATGGTCCACGTTAACAGAGGGTCCGGAGGTTGTCAACGCAGGGGGCGTTCCCTCGTGCACAGGGTCGGCGCCCTTGCGGTGCAGCGGAGAAGGTGTTGTCGATGACGCCGGACCCGCGGTGCATCTCTGGCACGATTGTTGCTTTATCGTGCCCTCAGGAGGGACATCTTTCATGGAAGGCGGACGAGTGCATCGGGTCTTTGGAAGCGAAGGCGGCTTTGGAGACCAGGAGCTTCGGACCATCCGATCGACCCGCAAGTGGTCGACGCCTCGGGAGCCTGCCCTTCCCGAGCCGGACGAGGCACCGGCGCAGAGTCTCCCTTTGCCCCGTGTACAACAGGACAAGGCGTCCTAGCCCCGCTCTGGGCGGGGCCTCAGTCACCTGGCGCGGTCGCGTTGCCCCCGCGGGATGGGACGGTGCTCGCTTTTTCTCCAACAGAGGTTGCGGTCCCACTCGGAGGAGCGCCCCGTGACCCTCAGGGGCTGAGAAATCCTACGGATGCGCCCCACTAGAGCTTGACGCTCCTGGGGGACCGTGGTATAGATGACCCCATATGAGTGGAATCAGCGTGTTGCACCTCGTCCTCCAGGCGGGGCCGGTGGCCAAGGCGGTCCTGCTGGTGCTGCTTTTCTTTTCCATCGCCTCCTGGGCCGTTATCTTTGCGAAGCTCAGGACGCTTCGAAGGGCTGAGCGGCAGTCAGACGAATTCCTCCGCCTCTTTCGCGCATCGAAGAATCTCGGCGCGATGTTCGAAGAGGTCAAACGGTACCCCGCCTCTCCGGTGGTGTCCCTCTTTCGCGAGGGGTTTCGCGAACTGGGGCATCACGCCCGGGGAAACCCGCATCCCGCGGGCACTCCCGGCGGGACGCCATCGAGCGTGCCGCCGGAACGGAGCGCGGGCTTACTGGAAGGCCTTGGCCGGACGCTGAGACACGCCAGCCTCCAGGAGCTCTCCCAGATGGAGCGCTATCTGATCTTCCTCGCCACGACCGGCAGCGTGACGCCGTTCATCGGCCTCTTCGGCACGGTCTGGGGGATCATCGATGCCTTCGCCGCCATCGGGGCGGCGGGCTCCGCCAATCTCGGAGCCGTGGCCCCGGGGATCGCCGAGGCGCTGATCGCGACCGCTGCGGGGCTGTTCGCGGCGATTCCGGCGGTCATCGGCTATAATTATTTCGTGAATCGCATCCGCGCCATCGGGACTCGTCTGGACCTCTTCACGTTCGAGTTCATCGGGCTGGCGGAACGGCTCGCGGGTGGACGATGAGCGGGCATCTCAGCGGATCGGAGCGCCGGATGGGCGGCGCCCTCTCAGAGATCAACGTGACCCCGTTCGTCGATGTGGTCCTGGTGCTCCTGATCATCTTCATCATCACCGCCCCCATGATGATCAGGGGCATTGATGTCCAGGTGCCGAAGACCGAGACACGCAATGTCCAGCTCGAAGAGCGCCTGGTCCTGACCGTCACGAAGGACAAACTGATCTACCTCGACGACCAGCAGATCACCCTGGGCCGACTCCAGAAGGTCCTCACCGGGCTGCAGAAGCGGAATCCGCGGGCGGCAATCTTCCTGAGGGCGGACGAGAAGGTCCCCTATGGGGTGGTCGTTCAGGTCATGGATGTCGTGAAGAAGGCCGGGATCGACCGGTTAGGCATGGTCACCGAACCCCTGCATCCAGAGGAGAGGGGGCGGTAGCCGGGTGGGACGCACGTGGCCGATGGACGGGGAGGGGAGAGACTTCACTGTCAATCTCGCCTTCTCGGTCGTCTTGCACTTCCTGGTTTTCGCCGGGGTGTTTCTCACGCCGTCGCTTTCCGCCCAGCGGTTTCATATGCCGGTGGCCTATAAGGTGACGTTGGTGGAGCTGCCGGGGGGGGAGCGGCCGGCGGAGGCGGCGCTCCCGAAGGCTGCGCCCCCGGCCCCGCAATCCACGCCGGCGCCCCAGGTGAAAGCGTCCGAGGCGAAGCCGCAGGTCGCCCCGCCCTCCCCGGAAACGCTCGCTGTTCCCAAAAAGCCGGAGAGGACGGAGAAACGGCCGCGGGCTGCGACGGGCCCATCGGCGGTGGTCCAGGCGCCCGTTCCTGCGGCGGTGTCGACCGGGCGCGCCGGGACCGGAACGCCGGGGATCGTGGCGGAGAGTAGCGTCTCCACCGAAAAGGCGGATCCGTCGTTGAGCTACTATCTCGCGGCGATCCAGGCGAAGGTGAGCGGCCGGTGGGTCGAGCCCTCGGTGGGGCTGGCGGCGGGGCAGGTGGAGCGGGTGACGGTGGGCTTCACGGTGGTGCGCTCCGGTCTGGTGCGTGACATCCAGCTCGTGTCCGTTTCGCGGAATGTCTTCCTGGACCAGTCGGCCCTGCGGGCGGTCCAGGAGGCGGTCCCCCTTCCGCCGTTCCCTCCGCTTTACTCGGAGGAGACGATTGCGGTCCGATTCCATTTCGAGATGCGCGGTCAGTGACGGTATGAGAAGACTCGTGCGGATTCTCCCGTGCCTCGTCCTCTGGGTCGGGGTGCTCCCCGTGAGCGGATCGGCCCAGGTGGACATCACGGTGACGCGGACGGTGGTCCAACGGATCCCCATCGCCGTGGTGGGGCTGCGCCCCGCGCGCCTGGAGCCGGGAGGACGCGATGTGGCGGCCGAGGCGCGGGCGATCCTCACCGATGATCTCGACTTCTCGACCCTTTTCGAGGTTCTGCCCCCCGCCTTTCTCCCCTTCCCGCCGCGCGAGATTCGTCTTGGCGAGGAAGACAAGGTGCTGCCGTCGCTGAACCAGCTGCAGGTGCAGGCCATGGTGGCGGCGGAGCTTCAAGAGCGCGGCAAGGAGCTGGTCCTCGAGGGGCGCATTTACAACGTCGGTCGCGGCACGTTTCTCGGCGGGAAGCGCTACTTCGGGGATGTGGCGGCGCTCCGGTCGATGGTCCACCGGCTTGCCGACGAGGTCGTCCTGCGGCTTACCGGCGAACGCGGCGTCGCCTCGACCCGGATCGCGTACGCGACCGCCGAGCGGGGGGCCACCGAGCTTTTCCTGATGGACTACGACGGCCATAACCCGGTGCTGATCACGGGGAATCGGACCATCAACCTCTCGCCCCGTTTCTCGCCGGACGCGAAGTTGCTCGCCTACACGTCGTATCGGGACGGCAATCCGGACCTCTACGTCCTCAATATGGAAGCGGGACGACGCACCAAGGTGTCGGCCTTGCCCGGGCTCAACATCTCACCGGCGTGGTCGCCGGACGGTCAGTGGCTGGCGCTGTCCCTGAGCAAGGACGGGGGGACGAATCTGTTCCTGATGCGGCCCACGGGAGCGGGGCTCCGCCGCATCACGAACGGCCTGGGGATCTCGGTCTCGCCCTCCTTTTCGCCCAACGGTCGGCAGATCGCCTATACCTCCGATCGCGGGGGGTCTCCGCAGGTCTATATGATGGACGTCGAAGGGACTAATCTCCGGCGGCTCACCTTCGAGGGGGAGTACAACGCCTCTCCTCGATGGTCGCCGCGGGGCGACCAGATCGCCTTCGTCTCCAACCGGGGAGGCGGGGGGTTCCAGATCTACCTCATGGACCCCAGCGGGTCCGGCTTGCAGCAAATGACGACCCTGGGGGCCAACGAAGATCCCGCCTGGTCGCCCGACGGCAGGCACCTGGTCTTTACCACGACCCGGGGCGGCCAGAAGGAGATCTACGTCATGCATGCCGATGGGGCGGGACAGAAGCGCCTCACGCGAAATGCCTTCAACAATTTTGCCCCGGATTGGTCACCCTGACACTCGAACGACGGGGCGGGTCGAGGATCACACCACAGAAAGGAGGAGGGGATGAGGAGAGAGGCGACCGGACTGGGACGGAGAGGGGTCGGTGCTGCGTCGGGCTGGACGGGCCCACTCCGCGGAGCGATGCTTCTCCTGGCGGCGGCCGTGCTGCTCACCGGCTGTCCCAAGAAGCCGGAGGTGCAGACGGGGGCCGCGGGGGGTACCGAGGTGAAGAAGGCGGAGCCGATGGTCGAGGGGCCGGCGAAGCCCGGAGCCAAGGGTGCGGAGTCCCAACTGAAGGATGTCTTCTTTGACTTCGACAAGGCGGTGTTGAGAGACGATGCCAAGAAGACCCTCGACGAAAACATCCAGTGGCTCAAAACCGAGGCAGCCGTGAAGATCATGGTCGAGGGACACTGCGATGAACGGGGGACCAACGAGTACAACCTGGCCCTCGGAGAGCGTCGGGCCAAGGCCGTCCGCGAATATTTGGCGGCCGGCGGCATCGACGACAAGAGACTCAAGTCCATCAGCTACGGCGAGGAGCGGCCCTTCGTCCTGGGCCACGACGAATCCGCCTGGAAGTGGAACCGCCGGGGCCACTTTATCGTTGTCAAGTAGGGCGTGTCGAGTTCTGATCGCTCTGGGAATGTGGCGAGGGAGGGGGCAGCCTCTGGCTCCCTCCCTCCGTCACGCGACTACACCCCGATGCCGGGTGGTTTCATGAGGGAGAGGGTGATGGTGCGGTATACGAGTCGGGTCCTCTGTGTCGGAGTCGCGCTGTTGACGAGTGCCTGCATGGTGACGACGGAGCAGTTCCAGGCGTTACAGCAGGACGTCCGGAGCCTTCGGGGGGACCTCAATGCCGTTACGAAGGATCGGGCGGCCGGCGGGGGTCAGCCGGGGGGTGACGTCTCCCGCAGCCTGGTAGCCCGCCTGGAAGAACTGGCCGTCGAGACCCGCATGGTCCAGGGCCAGCTTGAGGAGACCAATTTTCGCCTTTCGGAAGTGAGCCAGCGGTTGGATGAGACAGAGCTGAAGTTGGGTCGGCTGTTGGGAGAGTCCGGGAGGCCCGGCCGCGGCCTGCCGCCCGGTCAGGCCCCCCTGCCTCCGACCGGTCCGTCCCCTGCCGTCCCCGGCCAGTCCCTGTCTCCGCGCGGCCCGGGTGGGTCGTTGCCGCAAGCCCCGACGGTGACGACACCGGAGAAGCCGATCCAGGGATCGCTTCCGTCGCCGGAGGAGGTGTACAAGAAGGCCCTCAGCGACTATACGAAGGGGAACTACGACCTGGCCATCAGCGGATTCAAGAGCTATTTGAGCTTCTTTCCCAAGACGAGTCTTGTTCCCAATGCCCAGTACTGGCTCGCCGAATCGTACTACAGTAAGGGACGTGACGCCTTTCCCCAGGCCATCCGGGAATTCGACAAGCTGATCAAAGAATTCCCCGACAGCTCCAGGGTGCCGAGTGCAATGCTGAAGAAAGGCTATGCGTATCTGGAGCTGAAAGAAACCGCGCAGGGGCAGGCGGTGCTCCGGGAGCTGATGGCCAAGTTCCCCAACTCCCGCGAGGCGCGGCTGGCCCAGGACAGCTTGGAACGACTCCGGTAGGTTCTGCGAGCGCCCCCTTCACCCGCACCCGACGAGGCTGCAGCCTCACAGGAGGGTGCGGGGGACCCGGACGGTCCGGCAGTGGGCCGTGACCGTATCGTCGAGGTTCCCGGCGTCGCCCGGCACAGGAGACGACCGCCGGGATCCCCTGCTCACGGCACACCCCCAAGACGAACGCCCCTCGTCCCTCGAGCCCGGTTCTGCTGCGCTTCGGGCGTCCGAGGAGATCCTCCCCGAACGGGTCCGCCCCCGCAACCGAGAGGGCGACCTCCCGAAGAATTCATTCAATTATGATCCCGGTCCCCTGCGTGAGCCAAGCCGCCGTGTATCGGCTGGGATCGCGGATGTGTCTAGGCGTGGCCGGGTGCGGGGGTCGCAGGCGCGAGGAATGGCCTTGACGCGGGTGGAGGGGTTCGTTAACGTAGGGACCCTGCCACGCGGAGAGAGCCATTTCCACGATTCGAAAAAGCGTGCTCGGAGCCAGCATGGACCGGCGACGGCGAAAAGGGAGAGCGTCCCGAGTCACCTCGGTGATGCGGGCCTTGACCCTCTTGGACGTCCTGGCCCACGAGGGCCGGGAGATGGGGGTCGTGGAGCTGAGCCGGCGGGTGCAGCTGCACGTCAGCACCGTCCACAGGCTCCTCGGGACGCTGATGGCGGGCGAATATGTCCAGCAGGATCCCGAGACGGGACGGTACAGCTTGACCGGGAAGATTCATCAGTTGGCTCAGGCCTTCCTCGGCTGGAGGGACCTGCGACGGGTGAGTCGATCCCATCTCGAGCGCGTCGCGAAAGTCACGGGCGAAACGGCGAATCTTGTCGTGCTGGAGAGGGACGAGGCCTGCTATCTGGATAAGGTGGAGAGCCCCCAGAGCCTGAAGTTCCTCACCAAGATCGGGCATCGGGCACCGCTCTACTGTACGGCCGTCGGGAAGGTCATGCTGGCCAATCTGCGGGAGGAGGAAGTCGAGGAGTTCGTAAAGCGTGTCAGCCTGATCCCGCAGACGCGCAGCACCATCACGTCGCGGCAGAAGCTCCGGCGGGAGCTGAGGAAGGTGGCGAGCCAGGGCTTTGCCGTGGACCGGGAGGAATGCGAGAAGGGTGCCTCGTGTCTCGCCGTTCCGCTGCGAGATCATACCGGCGTCGTGGTGGCGGCCCTGGGGATCTCGGGACCCACGGTCCGCCTCACCGATCGGCGGATCGGAGACCTCGTCCCCTTCATGGTGGAGGAGGGACGGCGGATTTCGGCCGCGCTGGGGTATCAAGCGGGCATGGAACCACCGGAGGAGTCCGTTGCGAGGAAGGCAGGGTCCCGGTGAATGAGAACCTCCACCACTACATGCGGGTGGGCATCGTGCATTTCATGGCATACCCCCAGACGCTCACCGGAGAGGGACCGATCGTCGAGACCGTCCGCCGGATTGCCGAGGACGACTTCTTCTCCGCGATCGAGGTGACGACCATCAGGGATCCCGGGGCCCGCGAAACGGTCGCGCGGATCTTCGAGGAGAGTCGGCTGACGGTCGGGTACGGCGCGCAACCGATTCTCCTCACCCGGAAACTGAACCTGAATGCCTTTGAGCCGGCCGAGCGGGCGCGGGCGGTCGAAGCGGTGAAGGAGGCCGTTGACGAGGCGACCACGGTGGGGGCGGAGGCGGTGGCAGTCGTGAGCGGTCCCGATCCCGGCGAGCGGAGGGGAGAGGCGATACGGCTGCTCGTGGACTCTCTCGTCCAGATCTGCGCGTATGCTCGCTCCAAGGGCGACCTCCGGATTCTCCTAGAGACCTTCGATCAGAAGGTCGACAAACGGTGCCTGATCGGCCCGCACACGGATGCGGTCAAGGTCTCTGCCGGCGTGCGCCGGGCCCATCCCGATTTCGGACTCATGCTCGATCTGAGCCACCTCCCGCTGCAAGGGGAGATCCCCCGGGAGGCCTTGCAGGTCGCCAAGGAGCACCTGGCGCACATCCACATCGGCAATTGTGTCATGACGCCGGGACACCCTGCCTATGGCGACCAGCATCCCCGTTTCGGCGTGGAGGGGGGAGCCAACGATGTGCCGCAGGTCGTGGAGTTTCTGCGGGAGCTGTTCTGCATCGGCTACCTCGGCGAGGGGAGGCGCCCCGTGGTGGCCTTCGAGGTGAAGCCCCTGCCCGGGGAGTCCCCCGAGACCATCATCGCTGGGTCCAAACGGACCCTGCGCGAAGCCTGGGCCCGTCTTTGAAGCGGTATCAGCGATGAGGGCTGAGGACTGAGGACTGAGTGTTTCGGAACCGCGTACCCAACACCAGACACCCAAGACCCGATACCTCCCCCACGCGTCACCACCCACCACCCACCATCCACCTCCAAACGGCCACCAACCACTATTCACCAGTCACCGATCAAAGGCCGAGCTCGAGGGAGAAGCTGCGGATCGTGCCGGTGTCCTCTGCGGCCGCATCCTGCACCTCGAGGGTCCAGATCCCGTGCGGATTCGTCGCTACGAAGCCGGCCAGAGACGGGGCGTTGATGACGTCGAAGGTCTTCTTGAGGTTGGCGCCGCCGCCGCCGGCCCGGTCGTGAAGAGTGGCGGGGCCCGCGCCCGCCGCTGCCGGGGGCAGGACCCGGACGATGAGGTCCCCGACGTAGGTGTGCTCGATATCCACCATGATCCTGATCTCCTTCAGCGGCGTCGTGTCGCCGACGGCCACCTGTATCCTGGACGTCCCGAGGTCCTCGATCGGGACGTCCTGAAGCGCCGTGTGAATCGCCCGGTACCGGGGCTGCGGCGGCACCGCGAGCCCTACGGCGGTCTTTGCGTTCAGCCGACCGTACCCGTATTTTGAGCTGTGGCCGTCGGCTCCGTAGCCGCCTCCCGCCCGGTCGATGGTGTCGCAGGACCGTTTCAGTCTCTCCTTGACCTCGTCCCAGCGTAGCGCCGGGTTGCGCGCGATTACCAGTGCGACCACGCCCGCCGCGCCGGGGCAGGCGCTCGACGTTCCCCCAAAGGCGTTGGTGTAGTTGCCGCGCGCATCGCCGTTGGCGGCCTGCCCGGGATTGTACCCGGCGGCACCGGTCCGGTCTGTCGTCCAGATGCCCGGCGTCCTGGCCGCTTCGAGGTCATTGCTGGGAAAGGCGCACCAGAGGGCGCGACCGAAGTCGCTGTAGACACTCTTGACGCCGCGGTCGTTGCAGGCGGCGACGGCGATGACCCTTTCATAGCTCGCGTAGCCGTCGTTGTCGACGCTCTCATTGCCGTTGCCGGCCGCCCAGGTGATGACGCATCCCTTCCCGTTCCGGCCGTTGGTGATCACCCAATCGATCGCGAGACGGGTAGCGTCTGGCAGCGGGACGACCTGTCGGTGCAGGGGATCGTTCGGGTCCCACCAGTTGCCGTCGGCGGGACCCCAGCTGCACGAGATGACGTCGGCGCCGTTCTGCGCCGCCCAGACGAAGGCGTCGGCTTCAGCCTGCGAGCCCAAACCGGAGACGAGACGGATGGGCAGCAGCCGCGCCTTGGGTGCGACACCCGAGGCGCCGAACCGCCCGTCGGCGCAGGCCACGCCGGCGCAGGCCGTGCCGTGGTCGTCGCCGGTGCCGGGCCGCGGGTTGTCGGTACGTAGGGTAACGTCGCGGGGGGCCACGATCTTGCCGGGGCTGCTGAACTCCTCGTG
>Ga0214471_10000193_pt1 | contig 56243 bp, 66 predicted proteins | sample RVTome_5_FD_207665 | JGI IMG/M metagenome (GOLD analysis project Ga0214471, IMG submission 207665) | Soil microbial communities from uranium-contaminated site in the Upper Colorado River Basin, Wyoming, United States - RVT142D155 | ecosystem: Environmental > Terrestrial > Soil > Contaminated >... | reverse complement strand
GCTCGACCTCGCGCGCGTCGCGAGTGACGAAACCGGCCCTGCGCAGCGGTACCTTCAGCGACTCATCGTAGTCGATCAGCGCGCGCGTAATCCCGTGGCGGATGGCGCCCGCTTGCCCTGTGGTCCCACCACCGCAAACACGAACCTGGATATCGAAGCGGCCCTCGAGCTGCGCGAGCTGTAAAGGCTGCCGGACGATCATGCGAGCCGTCTCGCGGCCGAAAAACACGTCCAGCGGGCGGCCGTTGACCTTGATCTCACCGTTGCCGGCGCGCAAGAGCACGCGCGCCGCGGACGTCTTGCGCCGCCCGGTTCCGTAGTAGATCTCGCTGGCCATGTTCTTAAATCTCCAGCAGCGCCGGTTGCTGGGCGGCGTGGTTGTGTTGCGCGCCTCGGACCACTCGCAGCTTACGCAGCATCTGGCGACCCAAGGGATTTCGCGGCAGCATGCCTTTGATCGCAGACGTCAGCACTCGCTCCGGCGCGCGCGCCAAGAGCTGCTCGAGCGACTCGGACTTGAGGTGACCGACGAAGCCTGTATGGCGGTAATAGCGCTTATCCTTGAGCTTGCGACCCGTAACCCTGATCTTCTCGGCGTTGATGACCACGATATAGTCCCCCGTATCTACGTGGGGCGTGTACTCGGGCTTGTGCTTGCCGCGCAGACGTCGGGCGATCTCGGTCGCCAGCCGGCCGAGGGTCTTGCCCTCGGCGTCCACGACGTACCAACCGCGGCGAACCTCGCTCGACTTGGCGGAGAATGTTTTCATTGAGCTGCCTGAATGCCGGCGCCGGCGCCGACCAAAGAGGCGAAATACTACGCGCCAAGCTGGCCCCTGACAAGGCGATCGCGGGGCCGCCGGCGACTGGAGGCTCGCCGGGGCATCGGAAACGTTTATAATCGCCGGATGGCCCGCAGGCTGAACTGGCGGGACCGGTTGGTACTGGCAGCCGACGAGGCCCTGCGCACGCTAGCCGGTCTACCCAACGCGGCCGGACCCTCTCCGGCCGAACTTCTCGACGACTGCGACCTCGACCGCGAGGAGCGGGCCGAGAGCATCGCCCTGATGCGAGTCAATCACGCTGGTGAGATCGCGGCCCAGGCGCTCTATCAGGGCCAGGCCGTGTTCGCGCGCTCGGAGGACACGCGCGAGCATCTCGCCAGCGCCGCCCGCGAGGAGCATGAGCATCTCGACTGGTGCCGCCAGCGGCTCGTCGAGCTCGGCGGCCGGCCGAGCGCGCTGATGCCGGTGTGGTATGCGGGCGCGTTCGTCATCGGCCTGCTCGCGAGCGTCGCGGGCGACCGCGTCAGCCTCGGATTCATCGCCGAGACCGAAAATCAGGTCGAGGCGCATCTTCACGATCATCTCAGTAGGCTGCCCTCCCGGGACCGCAGGAGCGCGGCGATTCTCGCGCGCATGGCAGCCGACGAGGCGCACCATGGCACCATGGCCAGGCTCGCCGGCGGCATGGACCTGCCGCCGCCGGTCCGTTCCGCAATGAGCGTCGGAGGCGAAATTCTGCGCCGGATCTCGTCGCGGGTGTGAACAGTGTCACAACCCTGACAACAAGTTTCTTGTCACCGAGCGACAAATTGATTAAATACTGCATTACGTCAAACAGGAGTGTGGACCAATGGACGAAGTCGTTCGACCGCTAAGTGATGTTCCCGCGATCAACCGCTTCCTGAGCTATTGTCGCGTCAGAACGATTCCCGCGAAATCCGTCATGATCCACGCCGGCGACCTGCCAGACGTTATGTATTACATCGTCGACGGTTCCGTCGAAGTCATGATCGAGGACGAGGACGGCAACGAGATGGTGCTCGCGTACCTGAACAAGGGCCAGTTCTTCGGCGAGATGGGACTGTTCTACGAGCAGCCCACGCGAAGCGCCTGGGTGCGCACCCGCACCGAAAGCGAGATCGCCGAGATGACGTATCCGCGCTTCAGGCAGATCGCGTCCGAAAGCCCTGGCTTGATTTTCGAGCTCGCTACGCAGCTTGCGACGCGCTTGGATCGAACCAATCGTAAGCTCGGAGATCTTGCATTCGTCGACGTCACCGGACGCGTCGCCCACGCGATCATGGACCTGTGCAACGAGCCGGACGCCATGACGCATCCCGAAGGGATGCAGATCAAGGTTTCGCGCCAGGAACTCTCACGGCTCGTGGGTTGCTCGCGCGAGATGGCGGGCCGGGTGTTGAAGGTCCTCGAGGAACAAGGTCTGGTCCGCGCCAACGGCAAGACCATCGTGGTCTTCAACGCGCGTCGCCAGGCCCCGAAAGCGAGACAAGAAGCGCTCCGAAGGCCTGCCTGATCGCCGCCCCCGGTCCTAGTTGAATTCGCGCTGCCGCTTGATTCGGTCATACGCGGCGCGGATTTCGCGAGTTCTCTCCTCGGCACTGCTCTTCATCGACTCTGGCAACCCGCGCGCGACCAGCTTGTCGGGATGATGCTGGCTCATCAGACGACGATAAGCGAGCTTGATTTCCCTCTCATCGGCGCTGGGCTTGACCCCAAGTACCTCGTAGGCGTCGTCTAGGCGTGTTTCCTCGCTCCGGCGCGCCGAGGACGCGGCCTGCTGCGCCCGCACGAGCGCCTCGATCTGCGCGAGCTCGACCCGGCCCATTCCGAGCTCACTGGCGATCCTCCATAACAGCTCGCGTTTCTCGCGATCCATGCCGCCGCTGGCGATCAGCGCTTGGACCTGAATCTCGACGAATGCCCTGACCAGATCCCGGCGAGCGCCGATTTGCGTGCGCAAGCGGCGCAAAACTGCGGCGAGGTCGAAACCGGGGGTCTTGCCGTTGGTGAACTGCTCGATCGCCGTCGTCACCTGTTCCGGGGACAGCGCCATTCCGTGCATGATGCGGCGCGCGGCTCGGATTTCTTCTTCGGACACACGGCCGTCGGATTTCGCGACGTGCCCCATGACGGCGAAAGTCGTGCCGAAGAACAGCTTCTGCGTTTCCGCGGTGAGGCGCCGTCCGCTCCCCGCCGTCAGCCGCCCGGCGATACCTTCATCGAACTGATGGCCGAGCACCAGTCCCAAGAGCGAGCCCAGCGGCCCGGCGGCGACGTAGCCGACGATCCCCCCTAACGCCTTTCCAGCCCACTGCATGGGTGCTTCGCGATCTCCCGGTGGTCAGCAGCCGACCGCCGCCATCAACCGGCGAGCGCCGGGGTATTGCTCAAACCGCCTCTTTCCCGTCATCATCTTCGCCTGAGCCGTAGACATCGTCCTCGCTGCGCGACGGCGGCGATTCGGACTGCTTACGCACCTCCGACACCGGCCGGATCATTATTCCAGCCGCAGCGCTTCCAAGCCAGAAGGATCGTCAGTGAACATCAGTGAGCCACAAGGCGCCGCCGTTTTCGAATCCAGGCTCCGAAGCTTGCCCCTGATGGGCCGCGGCAAAGTGCGCGACATCTATCGCGTCGACTCCGAACACTTGCTCATCGTCGCGACGGACCGTATCTCGGCTTTCGACGTCGTGCTCCCCGATCCGATTCCAGGAAAAGGCATCGTGCTCACGGCGATCTCCAACTTCTGGTTCCATCGTCTCGCGGACATCGTCCCGAATCACCTGAGCCCGACCGACCCCGGCGCGGTGCTGTCGTCCGCGGAAGACCGCGCTTTGGTGAAGGACAGAGCCGTCGTCGTGCGCGAGCTCAAGCCCCTCCCCGTCGAGGCCGTGGTCCGCGGCTATCTGATCGGTTCGGGTTGGAAGGATTATTGCGCCACCGGCAACGTCAGCGGCGTCCAGCTGCCGGCCGGGCTGGAGCTTGCGGAGCAGCTGCGCGAACCGATCTTCACCCCCAGCACCAAGGCGGATCCCGGCGCACATGATGAGAACATTTCGCTGAAGACGGTCGAGTCGATGATCGGCGCGGATCTAGCCGAGCAGATTCGCGACGTTTCGCTGCGCCTGTATTCCGAGGCTACGGCTCACGCGAGGGCGCGGGGAATCATCATCGCGGATACCAAGTTCGAGTTCGGGCTCGACGAGGACGAAGCGCTGGTGCTCATCGACGAACTCTTTACCCCGGACTCGTCTCGCTTCTGGCCGCTGGACAGCTACGAGCCCGGCGCTTCGCCGCGGAGCTTCGACAAGCAATACGTTCGTGACTACCTGGAGACGCTGGATTGGGACAAGCGCGCGCCGGGGCCGAGGCTGCCCGAAGTCGTCATCACCCGAACGCGGGAAAAGTACTGCGAGGCATTGCGGCGTCTGACACAGTAAACTGAATCCTGCGCCGTTCTCGGGGATCCCGCATGGAGCAGCTCGAAAAAAGAGTCCTCGCCTTGCTCTGGCCCGCGGAAACGCCTGCCAACCCAGGACATCGCGCGCTGTTGATCCTGGGCAGGTACATTTTAGCGTTGTTTCGTGATCTCGCGTCCAGCGCCCTGAGACTGCGGGCGGCGGGCCTGGTCTACACGACCATGCTCGCGATCGTGCCGCTGCTGGCGCTGAGCTTCTCCCTGCTGAAGGGCTTCGGCTTCCACCATCGGATGGAGCCGCTGCTGCTCAATTTCTTGGCCCCGCTCGGACCGCGCTCCGAAGAGCTCACGGCGTCCGTGATCGGCTTCGTCGACAACGTTCAAGGCTCGGCCCTCGCGGGAGTGAGCTTGGGCTTGCTGATCTTCACGGCATTGTCGATGGCCCAAAGGGTCGAGGACGGCTTCAACTTCGTCTGGCGCGTTGACCGTCCTCGCAGCTTCGCTCGCCGTTTCAGCGAGTATCTCAGCGTCATGCTCGTCGGTCCGGTCATCATGACCATTGCCATGGGCCTCACGGCCACGGTCGCGAGCACGACCGTCATCGAGCGGCTGCAGCAGGTAGAGCCCTTCGGCAGCCTGATCGTCTCTCTCGGCCAAATGATGCCCTACCTGCTGGTCATCGCCGCGTTCACTTTTCTCTACGCATTCGTGCCGAACACCACCGTAAGGGTCCGCAGCGCCCTGCTGGGCGGCTTGCTCGCGGGTGGCCTGTGGGCGGCCACGGGCGAGCTGTTTGCGGAGTTCGTCGCCGGAGCGAGCCGCACCGAGGCGATCTACTCCGGCTTCGCCATCGTGATCGTCGCGATGCTGTGGCTGTATGTTTCTTGGCTCATCCTGCTGCTCGGCGCTCAGTTCACGTTCTATCATCAGAATCCCGACTACCTCAGCTTGGGCCGGGCGACGCCGACGATGTCCAATGGGCTGCGTGAAAAGCTCGCCATAGCCGTGATGCTGCTGATCGCCACCGACTTCGAGCAACCCAGCCATGGCTGGCGCGTGCCGAGCCTCGCCGCGAAGCTCGGCATGCCGAGACACTTGCTGGAGCCGATCGTCGACGCGCTGCGGCAGGCGGAGCTCGTCGCGGAGACGACCGAGCAGCGCCTGGTGCCGACCAAGGACTTACGCCGCATCAGCCTGGCGGAGATCCTCGAGGCGGTTCGTGGCTCTCTCGGCGATCCAAGCGCGACGCTCGGGATACCCTGGAACGCGACCGTGGCTAGCCTCAGCGAGAAAATCGGCTCGTCGATCCAGAGCGCGTTGCAGGATAGATCGCTCGCCGACCTCGTCGATGAGGACGAGAAGCGCGCCGGCCACGCGACAACTTGAGGGGACGGGCGCTTGAGGCGAGCTAAGCCCCTGCAACCGTCATTTCTTCGACGAGTATGGAGCCGCTCAAGATCGAGCCGCGGCGGTCGACATCCGGTCCGACCGCCTCGATACGCAGGAACATGTCACGCAGATTGCCGGCGATCGTCACCTCGTGGACGGGCTCACCGACCTCACCGCGCTCGATCAGGAAGCCGGCGGCGCCGCGGGAGTAATCCCCGGTTACAGTATTGACGCCCTGCCCGAGCAGCTCGTTCACGAGAAACATGCGCGGATGGGCCTGAAGTAGATCGTTCAAGGAGGCCACCGTCGGCCGAACGATCAGATTGTGCACGCCGCCGGCGTTGGCGGTCGTCGCGAGCCCCAATCGCCTGGCGGAATAGCTGGAGAGCACGTAACCCTGAAGCACACCGCCCGCGACCAGCGTTCGCGTTCGAGTCCGCACACCTTCGTCGTCGTAGGGCGCGCTGCCGATCGCGCCGGGCATCAGCGGATCCTCGGTAATCTCGAGATGCTCGGGGAAGATTCGCTCACCGCTCGCATTCAACAGGAACGATGCCTTGCGGTACTGGCTGGTGCCGCGAACTGCGGCGATGAGATGCCCGAAAACGCCGCGGGCGAGGTAGGCGGGGTAGATCACGGGCATTCGACAGGTACGCGGCTGGCGCGCGCCGAGCCGGCGAACCGCGCGCCGCGCCGCCTCGCGGCCGACTTCGTCGGCAGCGTCCAGAGCTTCGTGATCGCGCGACAGGGTGAACCAATAGTCGCGCTCCAATGCGCCGTTCTGCTGCGCCACGACGCTGCAACTGATCGAGTGGCTGCTGCTCGCATAGACACCCGAGAATCCGTGACTGTTGGCGTAGGCCTGGGCAGCGGCCGCGCTCGAAACCGTGGCGCCTTCGGAATTGCTGATTCTCTTGTCGAGTTGACGCGCCGCGTCCTCGGCCTGCAGAGCAAGCCGTTCCGCTTCCTCCAGTTCCGGATTCCACGGCCGGTAGAGATCGAGGTCGGGGTAGTCGTACGCCATGAGCTCGGCGTCGGCGAGACCCGCATGCTCATCCGCCGCCGTGAACCGCGCGATGCTGACCGCTTTCTCCACCGCTTCGACGATCGAGCGCGGCGCGAAGTCCGCCGTGCTGGCGCTGCCCTTTCGCCCGGCCTCATAGACCGTGATTGCGAGGCCGCGATCGCGCTGACGCTCCACCGACTCAAGCTCGCCGAGGCGCACGGTCAGCGACAAGCCTTCCTCGAAACTCGCGCCTGCTTCCGCCTGATCCGCGCCGCGTTGCTTTGCGAGCTCCACGGCCTGCACTGCAATATCGACAAGCTCTTGCTGTGTCGCATGAACATCCATCGAGCGGGTCCCTCCGAGATGATGATGGCGATTCTACCTGCTGTACAATGCCGGGATGAAACCGCTGGTCGGCATCATCATGGGATCCAAGTCGGACTGGGACACGCTTCGACACGCCGACGAGACCCTCGACCAGTTGGGCATCGCGCATGAGGTCCGCGTCGTCTCCGCTCACAGGACACCGGACTTGCTGTTCGAATATGCGGCGACGGCCCAGGAGCGCGGGCTCGAGGTTCTGATCGCCGGGGCCGGGGGCGCCGCGCACCTCCCGGGAATGGCCGCCGCGAAGACCGCCCTGCCCGTCCTGGGCGTCCCGATTCAATCAAGAGCCTTGCGAGGTTTGGACTCCTTGCTGTCGATCGTGCAGATGCCGGCCGGCATCCCCGTGGCCACGCTCGCGATCGGGGAACCCGGCGCCATCAATGCCGCGCTGCTGGCGGGTGCGATTCTCGCGGGCAAGTATCCGCAGATCGGCGAAGCGCTCGGCCGTTACAGGTCAGCTCAGACGCAAAACGTGCTCGACAACCCCGACCCTGATCGAGCTTGAGCCGCGATGAAGGTCGGGATCATCGGCGCGGGCCAGCTGGGCCGGATGCTCGCACTCGCGGGCTATCGGCTCGGCATCCAATGCGTGTTCCTGGATCCCGACGCCCGCTCGTCCGGTGGACAGGTCGGCCGAGTCATCGAGGGAGCGCTCGACGACCTGCCGCTCATCCGGCGATTGGCACAAGAGGTCGACGTCCTCACTTTCGACATCGAGAACATTTCAGCGGACGACCTGCGGGATGCGCGGACCGGGATTCCGGTCTACCCGCCGCCCGCGGCGCTGGCCGTCGCGAGAGACAGGCTCAACGAGAAGCTGTTGTTCGAGGAAATCGGCTTTCCGGCCGCCGACTACGTCAAAGTCGATTCCGCCGCGGACCTCGACACGGTCGCGGCGCGACTCGATTGGCCTGTGGTGCTGAAAGCTCGACACCTCGGCTATGACGGCCGGGGTCAACGCGTCGTGCACGCAGCGGAGGATCTCGAACGCGCGTGGGAGGGCCTCGGCGGCGCTTTCGCAATTGCCGAAGCCTGGGTAGATTTCGAGCGCGAGCTTTCGCTGATCGGCGTTCGTGACCGGCATGGCGAAACGGCCTTCTACTCTTTGACCGAGAACGTTCACGACGACGGAATCTTGGCTTCGAGCTTTGCACCCTTCGAGGACGTTGCGCTGCAAGCAGACGCGGAACGTTGCATGACAGCCATCATGCAGCGATTCGACTATTGCGGCGTGCTCACCGTCGAGTTCTTTCGGACCGACCAGGGATTGATCGCGAACGAGATCGCACCGCGAGTCCACAACTCGGGCCACTGGACCATCGAGGGAGCCGAAACCAGCCAGTTCGAGAACCATCTGCGAGCGATTCTCGGCTGGCCTTTGGGATCGACGGTGCCTCGCGGCTATGCGGTAATGCTCAATCTCCTCGGACGGCTGCCCCCCAAGGAACGGCTGCTGGCCGTCCCGGGCGTGCACTTCCATGATTATGGCAAGACTCCGCGGCCGAGAAGAAAGCTCGGCCACTGCACCCTGGTCGACGCCGACAAGCAGCGCCTCATGCAACGACGTCGTAGGCTTGAATCCGTGGTTGCCGCGCCGTGATTACCGTCCCGACGTTGGCTCTGCTCCTTGGCATGGCTATAGTAGGATGCCAACGCGTGGATAAGCAGGCGGTCGATTGAATGTACCTTGAGTTATTCGGGCTACAGGAACCGCCGTTTCGGCTGACGCCGGATCCGCAGTTTCTGTTTGCCAGCAAGCAGCATGCCCGGGCCAAAGCCTACATGGAGTCGACCATCTGGCTTTCGGACGGCTTCGTCGTGCTGACCGGCGAGATCGGCTCCGGCAAGACCACCCTGATCGAAAGTTTTCTCGACGAGCTTCCCGAGGACGTGACGCTCGCCGTCATCTCGCAGACGCAGCTTTCGCCCGTCGAGTTTCTCCAGGCCGTGCTGGTCGAGTTTGGATTCGAGCCCTTCAAGAAGCGCAAGGTCGAGCTGCTCGCGATTTTGAAGGATTTCCTGGTCGATCAATACGTGCAAGGGAAAAAAGTCCTGCTGGTGATCGACGAGGCGCAGAACCTGTCTCGCAAGGTGCTCGAGGAAGTGCGGCTGTTGTCCGGCATCGAGACCAAGAAGGAAAAGGTACTGCGGATCGTTCTCGCAGGGCAGCCGGAGCTGGCCGACACGCTCGATTCGCCGCGCCTCGAGCAGCTCACGCAGCGCGTCAGGCTGCGGTTCCATCTGGGGACCCTTTCGAGGCGGGAAACCAAGGAATACATCGAGCATCGGCTTGCGGTCGCCGGATCGAAGGGCCGAGAGATCTTCACCGAGGAGGCCCATCGGCTGGTGTTCCGTTACAGCGGTGGCGTGCCGAGGCTCATCAACGTGCTTTGCGACACTGCGATGCTTTGCGCATTCCCCGACAAGCAGAAAATCATCGACGAAAGCGCAATCCGCGCGGCCGCGGAAGAGCTGCAGTGGGTCGACTATGCGCAGCGCATACGCGATCGCGAAGAAGCCGCCGTGCGAACGGGGACGCATGAAATGTCGCGCACGCCGCTGGCAAAGCTGGAGCTGTACCTGGGGAACGAATTACTGACCGAGAGAGAGTTGAGGCCGGGCAGGTTGATCATCGGTCGGACGCCCAACAACGACCTTCAGATTAACAGCAAGTTCGTTAGCCGCCATCATGCACAAGTCGTCACCGACCTGCAGCAGTCGGCGATCGAAGATCTCAATAGCACTAACGGCATCTTTCTCAACGGGCGCAAGATCAAACGGCACCCGTTGACGGATCTCGAAGCCGTGCAACTCGGCGAGCACCGGCTCGTCTATCGCGATCTGCGTCGAGGCAGCGAAGCGTTGTCTGCCGAGGAGGACGAGCTTGACGATGGGGACCGCGACGACGATCAGGATGAAGATGAGGACGAGGAAAATCTTGCCGAGCAGGGCTGAGCCGGCTTCCTAGACCTGGTCCTCGACGTTGCGTCTGCTGCGGCTGCGCCGATAATCCCGCCGCTTTAGCCAGATGACCAGTCCACCGGTCAAGCAGGCGATCCCGAGTACCGTAAGAATCTCGGGCCAATACCACTGGCGCAGGTAGAGACTGGCGACGAGCACTACAAAGCCGACGGCCATATAGCCGTAAGGCAAGGACTCATAGTAAGTCTTGGAGATCCACATCGGGGCGCCCCCGTTGTTGTTCGCGGGCCCGTCGCCTGGCCCCGGGGCGATCAATCTACCACAGTGCGGTGAGCGGGGTCGCGGGGCGGCCTAGCTCCGACGCGAGGCGAACAGGGCCAGGACTCTCTCCAGCAGGGACGTCCGGTGCAGACCGTCCACGGCGAGATCCGGCTCCGAGCGCTTGGATATCTGCATCCATTCCTCGGCGGGATTGAAAAGCGGCTTGCCTGGGAGGGCGTCGCCTTGCCGTGCCTGTGTCTGACTGCCCATGATTGCTCCGTTCCAGTTCCGCGCATGCTAAGCGGCGCGTCGCCGCGACGCCAGGAATTGAATCACAGGGACAATTTGACGTAACGGCGGCGGGCGCGCGGGCGCTCACGCCTGCGTGCCACCCACCGTGAGTGAATCGATCTTCAGCGTAGGCTGGCCGACGCCGACCGGCACCGATTGCCCGTCCTTGCCGCACACGCCGACTCCAGGGTCGAGCTCGAGATCGGAGCCTACCATGGAAACTCGAGTCAGGACTTCCGCGCCGCTGCCGATCAGCATGGCGCCTTTCACCGGCGCCGTTATCTTCCCGCCTTCGATTAGATAAGCCTCGCTCGCGGAAAACACGAACTTGCCGGAGGTGATATCGACCTGGCCGCCACCGAAATTCGGCGCGTAAATCCCCTTGTCGACGGAAGCAATAATTTCCTCGGGACTGTGCTCGCCGGCGAGCATGTAGGTATTCGTCATTCGCGGCATCGGCACGTGGGCAAAGGACTCGCGGCGTCCGTTGCCGGTCGACTCCGTGTTCATGAGGCGGGCGTTGAGCTTGTCCTGCAAGTAACCGCGAAGAACGCCATTCTCAATCAGCGTCGTGCAACGTGTCGGCGTGCCTTCGTCATCGACGTTCAGCGAACCGCGGCGCCCCGGCAGCGTACCGTCGTCGACCACCGTGCACTGCGGAGTCGCCACGCGCTCGCCGAGCCTGCCCGAGAACACCGACGTCCGCTTGCGGTTGAAATCGCCTTCGAGACCGTGGCCGATCGCCTCGTGCAGCAGGATACCGGGCCAGCCCGGCCCGAGGACGACGGGCATCGCCCCGGCGGGCGCCGCCACGGCCTCCAGGTTTACCGTGGCCTGCCTCACGGCCTCGCGGGCGATCGCACCGTGGTAGCTCGAATCCGTCAACAGCGACAGGTCTCCCCGCCCGCCGCCGCCGGCAAAACCCTGCTCCCGGCGAGTACCTTTCTGCACGATCACCGAGACGTTGAGTCGAACCAGCGGGCGAATGTCGGCGGCCAAGCCACCGTCCGAGGCGTGCACCAGAATCATCTCGTGCACGCAGGCGAGGCTCGCGATCACTTGGATGACTCGCTCGTCGAGTGCCCGAGTCTGCTTGTCCACCGCCAAGAGCAGCGCCACCTTGTCGTTGTCGTCGAGGCTGGCCAGCGGATCCAGCGGCGGATAGAGATCGTGCGCGCCGGCCTTCCGGGGCACTTTGACTCTCCCACTGCCGTTCACACGGCTGATTCCGCGCGCCGCCTCGATCGCATCCGTCAACGCGGTCGCATCGAGCTGATCGGAATACGCGAACCCCGTCTTCTCGCCCGATACGGCCCGCACACCTACGCCCTGATCGAGGCTGTGCACGCCGTCTTTGACGATGCCGTCCTCCACCGCCCAGCTCTCATAACGCGTGCACTGAAAGTAGAGGTCCGCGTAGTCGAGCCGGCGGGACATGAGCTGGCCCAAGGCAACATTGAGCGCCGGCAGGCTGAAGCCCGCGGGCTCCAGAATCCGGTTCGCGACGATGGTCAGGCTATCAGAGGGCTTTTCGGCTACAGGCTGTTCTGGCATAGGTTCTCGTATCGGCTCAACCCGGCGGCGTTTCGATCGCGAGCCGGCGCCGGTGGCTGAGGGCGGGGAAACGCGTGCGCAGGCCGCAAAGATGCATGATATCGAGATCGGCGACGACGATACCAGCGCCGCTGGGTCGCTCCGCCAGAATCTCTCCCCAGGGGCCGACGATCATCGAATGCCCATAGGTGCGCCTACCGCCGCCATGCTCCCCGGATTGCGCGGCAGCGACGACGTAGCACAGCGATTCGACAGCGCGGGCGCGCAGCAGCAGCGACCAGTGCGCTTCGCCGGTTGGGACCGTAAAAGCCGCGGGTAGGCACAAAAGATCCATGCCGAGCTCCCCGAGACGCTGGAACAGCTCCGGAAAGCGGATGTCGTAGCAGACCGCCATGCCGATGCGCCCGATGGGCGTGTCGGCCGTGATCGGTTGCTCGCCGGGAATCGTCGCCGCGGATTCGCGGTAGCTCTCCTCGACGTCCGGCACGCCGACGTCGAACAGATGAATCTTGTCGTAGCGCGCGCGGCGTCGTCCTTCCGGGTCGTAGAGCAACGAAGCGGAAAACGCGCGTGCCTCGTCGCCGCGGATCGGCAGCGTCCCGCCAACCAACCACAGGCTTAAGCTCGCGGCCTGGCGCGATAGAAACGCTTGGATGGGTCCGCCACCATCAGGCTCCGCGATCGCGAGCTTGGCCTTGTCGTCGGTGCCGAGAAACGCGAAATTCTCCGGAAGCACGGCCAGGCTCACGCCCTGATCCGCGGCGTCGCGCAGCAGGCGCGCCGCATCGCCGAGATTGGCGGCGACGTCGGTGCCGCTCGTCATTTGAACCGCGGCGACCTTCATCGAAGTCAGTAGTCGACCGCCGTGGTCGCCGACGGTGGCAGGTCGGCGCACAAGTAGCCGGACTCGAGCTGCTCCGGTGTCAGGCGTTCGACCGTGGGCGCGTCCCAGTCGCCGGTGACGCAATACGAAGCCCTTCCGATTCCCTTCAGCGGCTCTTTGAAAATCTGCGTGAAGAGCAGCAATGCCGCGCCGACACCGGGGCTCGCGAGAAACCCCATCGTCGGCAGAACCTTCCCCGGCTCGGCCGTCACCACGGCTTGCTGCTGATAGTCCTCGTCGCGCAAACCGGTTCGTCCGACCACGCCGATGTCGGCGACCGGCCCCGTCAACAACAGATTGTCCGTATAGGCATTGCCGTCGACGAGCAGGAAATCGCCTGCGACTTCATCGAACACCAAGCCGCGATTGAACACGTCGCGAAAATCCAGCGACAGCCGGCGCGGCAGCGCGGAGAAGCTCAAAAGCCCCATCATGCGCCCCGCACCCGGCTCGAGGTCGATGACGCTGCCCTGCTCCATTCTCAGGCTCAGATCCCCAGCGATCGCCTGCTGCCACCGCGCGGTCGGGCCTCCGGGCCAGGCGACGCTCGCGGTCACTTCGAGCGCTTCGCCCTCGACGATCGGATGAAGGCCAAGGCTCGACAATGCGGCGGCGACGTCTCCGCCGACGAGGCTGAATGCGAGCCTCGACGTCGAGCCTTGCGACCCGACCAGCCAGCTGCCGCTGCCTTCGACGGCGAAACTGTCGCTCGCGGTCCCGAAGGAAACCAGCCGCAGCCCGAGCGGATCGGGTTGCACGTTGGCGCTGAATCGCCCGAAACGCCGCTCGCCGATCGAGAAATCCTCCGCATCGATCAGCAAGCCGGGCAACGATCGCGGATCGACCGCGGCACCCTGCGTCGATTCGCCCATCGTCAGATGCAGCCGCTGCATGTCCGCGACGATCTGGGATCGGCCCTGCCGTGCGAAAGGCACCGCGATGTGCCCCGCGATAGACGCGCTATCGAGCTCGACGAGCCACTCGTCTCGCGCTTGGCGCACCGCGAGTTGCGTTTCTCCGAGCTCTTGCCCGAACACCGACAGCGCGGCGACGTCGAGGTCGGCCCGGGACAGCGTCGTTCCGAGGCCCGAAGGCGACCCGTCATCCCGGAAAAGACGCAGCCATTCGTCGAGCGGCAGCTCGGCGAGCGCGCCTTCGATATCCAAGCCGTCGTCCGGCGGCAGCAGCGGCTCGGAGCCGTCGAGGCGAATGCTGCCGCGGCGAAGTTGCGGCCCGACGTCGGTGTTCCAGAAGCTCAGCGCAAAACGGTGATCCGCACCCAGCCGGCCCTCGACGTCGAAGCGATTCGCCGGCAGCACCGTGAGCCCGAGCTCCAGCGGCAGACGCTCGTTCGCGGTCTTGCCCAAAGGCGCGGGAAACTCAAGCTCGGCCCCCACTAAGCTCGAGGCGATCTCGATTCGCAACGGCGCGCGAGCCGCGCCCGGCGCGCCGGCCAAAATATTAGCCGGCAGCAGCAGATGCCCCCGCCAGGGCACCGTGCCGATCAGGTGGCTGCCGAAAGGCAGATCGAAGGCTTCGCGCACGGCCTCGGCGGTGGCCTCGCCCGAGACCTCGACGCGGGCGCGATAGCCGGGCTCCGCGGCCGGCCCGACCTGTGCAGTCACGGGGCGGCCGAGCAGCACGGCCTCGATGTTCTCTCCGCTGACGATACCGTCGTTGAGCCTCAAGCTTCCGCGCAGATCGATGGCCGCAAGGTCGAAGCCTTCGACGTTGAGCTCACCGCCCCGCATTGCAAGCGTCGCATCGAGCTCATAAGCCGGGATATCGCGCAAGGGAAGTGTCAGATCGAGCGTGACCTCGCCGCTGCCTGCGGCAGCCTGCAGTCGTGTCAGATCCGGGCCCAGCCGGCTCGCGGTCACGGGCACGTCTTTCAAGAACCGAAGGACGTCGTCCAAGCCGGCGGCGACGTCTCCGGAAACCCAAAGCACCGCCGTGCGCATGTCGTCGATGCCGCCGCTCACGCGAGCGCGATCGCCGCGCATGATGCTGCCCGTGCCGCGGGCGGAAAACCCCGCATTGACGAACTCGACCTCGCCGTTGATGGCGCGCGCGACCGGCCACCCGTCGACGAAGGCGAGCACGCCGTCCTCGACGTTGAACGCGGCGTGGAAGCTGCCCTCGCCGGCGTCGAACGGAAACGCCGTGATCGGCCCCTGAAAGGTCGCTTCGCCTTCGGGTACCCGGCCGCTCACGATCGCGCGATCGAGCCAGCCCACCACGGGGGCCGGCAGCTTTCCCACGGGCAAGTAGTGCGATGTTCGGGTGGTGTCGAAATCGAAAACCCGGGTCTCGAGATCCAGACGGGGCGCGGCGCCGTCCGAGGGATAGACCAGCTCGAGATTCGAGCGCGTCTGCGCATCCCGATTGTTGAGCGTGAGGTTGTCGCTGACGACGCGAACGCCGTCGATGCCCCGCCTCCAGACCAGGATGCCCGAGAGCTCGCCGACGTCCAGCGGCTGCCGGAATATCGTCGGCCAGTCGAACGCGGCCGCGTGCGTCGACAGCGCCAGCCGGCCGCTGCGGGAGTCCGCGCGCAACGAGCCGGATAGCCCAGTGATTCCCGGCCACTGCCCGTGCGCGACGAAGCCGATACGCTCCAGCTCGGCGGACGCCGTGTAGTCCCAGCCGTCCGCTTCCCTGACCAGGTCGATCTCGACCGCCGTCAGGTCTCCATGCGGTTGCATGGGTCGCCACCATGTCGCGACCAAACCGTCCTCGAGCGCGGCGACGATCGGATCGAAATCCTGAATGCGCAGAAAATCGCTCCGCATCTCGAGCGCACCGAGGCCGCCGTCCGCCTCGACCACGCGCAATTCGACGTTGACGTTGGCGGGCCACGCGTGCCCTCTTCGCCTGAGCTCGATATCGCTGAGGCTCAGATTCCAGCTTGCGCCGGCACGGCTCCATTCACCCGTGAACGCCAGCCGCTCGTAGCTCGGGCCGTCCGCAGCCGGTCCCGCGTCGTCGCGCAGCTCCAGACCCTGAAACGCGAGCTGCAGCGTGGCTCGCTGCACACGCGTGCCGGCGAGATCGAGCCAGACGGACATATTGCCGAAACCGGCGCTCGGGAATCCCGCGGTCTCCGGGAAGCTCTCGGCCAAGGTCGCTAGGTTCAAGTCGCGGAGATCGGCGAAGAACACCCAATCGGCTGCGCTCAGGGATCCGCCCGGCGCGATCCTCGCATCGAGCGTCACGTCGACGCGGTTGCCGAGGTCCGCGGGCGGCGTGGCGCGAGCCTCAAGGAGCATTCGATCCGCCTCCCGCGAAAGCCGGAGGCGAACGTCGCTGAAGTCCCAGGAAACGCCGCGAGCCCGGTCTTCGAAGCTGATGCGGCTGTCTTCGAGGATGACCTCGACCGGCGGCAGATCTTCGAGGCGCAGCTCCGGGCGCGGCGCTTGGGCGGACAGTGCGCCCTGCAAGCGCAGCGCGCCGTCCGCGGCGCGCTCCAGCGTCAGGCGCGTATCGTCCAGAACCAGGCGATCGACGGCGACCCGTCCTTCAGTGAGCAACGCGATCGTGCTCACGCCGATCGTCACGCGTTGCGCGCTGATCATCGCCTGCTCCGCGCTGTCCGCCCTTGCGACACTCGCGTCGTAGAACGTCAGCTCCGGGCCGCGGAAGCCCCAGCGCGCATCCAGGCGGCTGAATACGACGCTCAGGCCGAGCTCATCTCTCGCCCATGCCTGCACCTGCTTCTGGTAGCCCGGCAACTGCGCGACGACGAGTCTAAAAGCGCCGATGCCCACGGCCGCGACGATGACCAGGATCCCCGCCCCGACCAGCAGCCGCTTCACGAGTTTTTGAAACAGACCTGGCATCTGCATCTACCGCCTACACGAGCACCACGTCGAACTGATCCGGCGCATACAGGCTCTCGCTCTGCAATCTGATCGTGACACCCGTGAGCTCCTCCAATTCCGCCATGCACGAGGATTCCTCGTCGAGCAGGCGCTCGATCACACCCGGTCTGGCGAGCACCAGCAACTCCTGAAACTCGAACTGTCCATGCTGCCTCAGGATCTCGCGAAAGATCTCGTAACAGACGGTCTCGGCGGTCTTAACGTAACCGCGACCCTCACAGCTTGGACAGGCCTGACACAAGACGTGTTCCAGGCTCTCTCGCGTTCGCTTTCGAGTCATCTCGACCAGTCCCAGGGGCGAAACCTCCACGATTTGCGTCTTCGCATGATCCCCGGCGAGGCGCCCCGACAGCGCCTGCAGCACCTGATCGCGGTGCGCCTCCTCGAGCATGTCGATGAAGTCGATAATGATGATTCCGCCGAGATTCCGCAGCCGAAGCTGCCTGGCGATCGCGACGGCAGCCTCGAGGTTGGTGCGGAATATCGTCTCTTCGAGATTCCGGTGTCCGACATAGGCCCCGGTATTGACGTCGATGGTCGTCATCGCCTCCGTCTGATCGAAAATCAGGTAGCCGCCGGATTTCAGCGGGACCTCGCGTTGCAGCGCGCGCTGAATCTCGTCGTCGACGCTGTAGACGTCGAAAATCGGCCAATCACCAGTGTACTGCTCGATCATCGGCGACATGTGCGGGATGAACTTCTCGGCAAACTCCATCATCGACTCGAACACCGCGGCGGAATCCACGCGAACACGCTCCATCTCGGCGCTCAACAGATCCCGGAGCACGCGCAGGGCCAGCGGCAGATCGTCGTAGATGAGCTCCGAGGGACCGGCCTGCCGTCCCGCCTCTTCGATTGCGTCCCACAGCTTTTGCAGGTACTGCATGTCGGCGCGAATCGCGTCCACGGATGCGCCTTCGGCGGCCGTGCGGACGATATAGCCCGCGGAATGATCCTGCTCGCAGAGCTGCTCCACAATGCCGCGCAGCCGCTCCCGCTCGGCGTCGTCCTCGATACGCGCGGAAACGCGAACGCCGCTGCCAAACGGCATCATAACGAGATTACGGGAGGGAATCGTGACCTGGGTCGTCAGCCTCGCGCCCTTCGTGCCCAGAGGATCCTTGAGCACCTGCACGAGTATCTCCGAGCCCTCCTCGACGAGCTCACGAATGCTGAGCTCGGTATCGTCGGCGTCGGCCTCATCATGCGGAATCCTGCCGATGTCGGACGCGTGCAGAAACGCCGTGCGCTCCAAACCGAGCTCGACGAACGCCGCCTGCATTCCCGGCAGCACGCGCGAGACCCGCCCCTTGTAAATGTTGCTGATGAATCCGCGCCGATTGGCTCGCTCGATGAGCACCTCCTGAACGACGCCGTTCTCCACGATCGCGGCGCGCACCTCGCGGGGCGTGACGTTGACCAGAATCTCTTCCCTCATCGCCGAAGCTCGTTGCCATAGAGCCACTGAGGCTGGTTGACGCGGCGCAGCAGAGCCGCCGTCTCCGCCAGCGGCAGGCCCACGATGGCGGAGAAGCTTCCCGTGATGTGCTCGATGAAGACGGCGCCGAGACCCTGAGCGCCGTACGCCCCCGCTTTGTCCATGGGCTCGCCACTCGCGCAATAGGCGCGACGCTCGGCGTCGGTGGAGCTGCGGAATGCGACCTCGCTGCTGCAGAGCGCCGAGCTCATGCCGTGCTGGTCGCGCAGCGCCACCGCGGTGAGCACGCGGTGCACGCAGCCGGAGAGCTCAGCGAGCATCGCCATCGCCTCGCTCTCGTCGCGCGGCTTGCCGAATATGCGCGAGCCGAGAACGACCGCGGTATCGGCCGCGAGCACGGGCCGGATGCGATCGGCCGAAAGCTCGCTCCAGACCGTTTCGGCTTTCGCTTCGGCCAGGCGCGTGACGTAAGTTTCCGAGGCTTCGCCCGCGCGATAGGCCTCGCATACGTTCGCGGGCAGGACTTGGAAGCGCACGCCGATTTGCTCGAGCAGCTCGCGGCGCCGCGGCGAAGCGGAGGCCAAATAGATGAAATCCTTTGTCATTCAATAAACTATACGAGCTACTTTGAGGCAAGCAAAGGACCTTGCCTTTGGCCGGGCCGACGGCCCGCGACCTCACGGCCCCCAGGGCGAGGGCGATGCGGGTCGGGTTAGCCGCGGTGGTAGGGATGCCCGTTGAGCAGGCTCCATGCGCGGTAGACGGCCTCGGCGACGATGACGCGCACGAGGCCGTGGGGCAGGGTCAGCGGCGACAGCGACCAGCGCTCCGCGGCGCGCGCCAAGCACTCCGACCCCAGCCCGTCGGGCCCGCCGATGAGCAGACAGATCGGAGCCCCGCCCGCGAGCCAGGCTTGGAGCTTGCCGGCAAGCCGCTCGGTGCTCCAACCCTGGCCGTCCGCCGCCAGCGCGACAACCCGGGCGCCGGCGGGGATGCGGCGCAGCATGCGCCCGCTCTCGTCCTCGACGGCCTTGCCCGTATCCGAGGCGCGCGTGCGCTTCGCCAACGGCACTTCGACGAGATCCAGGCAACATCGCGCGTCGAGCCGTCGCGCATAGTCGTCGAAGCCATCGCGCACCCAGTGCGGCTGCCGATTGGTGGCCGAGATGACGAGGATGCGCACCGTGGACCTTCGATCGCGGCGTCGGTCGATCTCAGCCCGACTCGCCTACGTCGCGGCGTGCCGAGATGTCCCAGAGATTCTCCAGGCTGTAGAAATCCCGGGTCTTGGGCAGCATGATGTGGACGACGGTATCGCCGAGGTCGACGAGCACCCACTCGCCGCCGGCCTCGCCTTCGACCCCGACAGGCTCGTAGCCCGACTGCCTGCAGCGTTCCAGCAAGGCTTGCGCAACAGCGCGCACGTGCCGATCCGAGCCGCCGCTCGCGATGATCATCGTGTCCATCAAGGAGGTGAGGTGCCGCACGTCGAGGCGCAGCACGGACTGCGCCTTGAGATCGTCGAGCACGTCGAGGACGAGCTTGTCGAGCGTGTCCGAGGTCTTTTTTCTCCCAGGCATCAGCGATAGCAGCCGGAATCGAGAATGATCGCGCGCACGCTGTCGGGGAGCAGATAGCGCGGATCCACGCCGGCCGCGATCGTATGCCGCAGCTCCGTCGCGGAGATCTCGAGCTGGGTGACGGCTTGCAGGAAGATGTGCCCGGAGGGCGTCTCATGCAGCCGAGCGGGCTCTGCCGTGCGCCGCTCCTCGAGCAAGCGTCCTAGCAGGCTGTCTTCGGGCATATTCCAGCCGGGGCGCTGCGCCACGACCAGATGAGCGAGCTCAAAGAGCTCCGTCCAGCGATGCCAGCCGCTCAATCCGAGAAAAGCGTCCATGCCCAGTAACAGACACAAAGGCGTCTCCGGGAAGTCGTCTTTGAGACTCGACAACGTGTCGATCGTGTAGGACGGTCCCGAACGCCGAAACTCCCTATCGTCGACCACGAATCCTTGATGCTCTGCAGTCGCGGTCTTGATCATCTCGAGCCGCAAATTCCCGGCCGTGGGCTTGCGATCGCGGTGCGGCGGCTCGCTGCAGGGAATGAAACGAACTTCGGCGAGGCCGAGCGTCTCGGAGAGCTCGAGCGCCGTTCGCAGGTGGCCGAAATGAATCGGGTCGAAGGTGCCGCCGAACACGCCGATGGGGCCGTTGCCTGGCACGGGGCTGGGCGAGATCAAGCGACCTCTCTGCGTCGCGGCGAACCGAGCACGTCGAAGACGAGCTGGGTCAACCCCTGCCAGGGATTTCCAGGAACGACGCCCTTGACCACTCGGTCGACCTCCGTCGCGCGGCGCAGCAGCTCACGCACCCGTGGCGGCCGCAAGCGCGCCGCGGCTCGCCCGATCAGCGGCTGCCGCTTGCGCCAGACGCCGCCGCTTGCGAGCGCGGCGTCCAAGCTCAGACCCTGTCTCATGCCGGTCTGCAGTCGGGCCAGCAGACAGAGCTCGCGGCCGATCGCCCAGGACACCACCGCGGGCTCGGCGCCTTCCGCTCGCAAGCTCGCGAGTATTCGGAAGGTGCGGGCGCTTTCACCGGCGAGCAGCGCATCGACGAGCCGAAAGACGTCGAAGCGGGCACTATTGGCAACCGCCGCGAGCACTTGGTCCTCGTCGAGCACCGCATCATTCGCCGATAGCGCCAGCTTCTTAAGCTCCTGATCGGCGGCGAGCAGATTGCCTTCGACGCGGTCCGCGAGCAGCTCTGCGCCGGCTTGCGTGAGCTTCAGATTCAAGCCCTGGGCGCGCTCCCTGATCCAAGCCGGCAAGGATTCGCGCTCGATCGGCCAGAGTTGCAGCAGCACACCGTTCGCCTCGATGGCTTTGACCCACGGAGCCCGGCTGGCTGCCGAATCGAGCTTGTCTGCCGCGACCAGCACCAGGCGATCGGGGTCGGCGCTTTCCGCCAGGTTGAGCAATGCCCGGCCTCCGGCTTCGCCCGGGCGCGTCGAGCTCAGCCTGAGCTCGACGATACGCCGCGTGGCGAACAGCGACAGATTGTCCGCCGCGCTTTCGAGCTCATTCCAACGAAAGCCCTTGTCGACCACGAAGAGCTCTCGCTGCTCGAATCCGCCGCGGCGCGCCCGTGCCCTTATCGCGTCCAAGGCTTCCGCAACCATCAACGGCTCGTCGCCGCTGACGAGATAGATGCGCGCGAGCCCACCCGTCAGGTGACGCTGGAGCTGTCGAGCGTTGAGCTTCACGGCAGCGGCTTAGGCCTCGAGCTGCGAGAGCAGAATGCCGTGCTCCTCGATCAAGACTGGAATGCCGTCGCAGATCGGATAGGCGAGCTTGCCGTCGCGTGTGACCAACGCCGCGGCAAGCGTCTCCGTGAGCACGGTGTCTTCACGGCTCTTGATCTTGGATTCGGCGATGAGCCTGTTGAGATCTTCGAGCTGCGCCTGGGGCATCGGCGCCAGCGGCAGGTGGGTAACCGGACAACAGATGATATCCAGCAGGCTGCTATCCAAGCTCAATACGCCCTCCCGGCTGCGGTGGCCGGCTTCGGTCCTCGGGAACCGGGTCGTACCCGGAGCTGCCCCAGGGATGGCAGCGTCCGACCCGTTTGACGCTGAGCCAGCTGCCGCGCAGCGGGCCGTACCGGCGCACCGCGCTCGCGGCGTAGGCCGAGCAGGTCGGCCAGTGCCGACAGTTGCCCCTGAGCCAGGGCGACACGGCGAGCTGATACAGCCGGATCGCGCCGATCAGCGCTCGGGTGCATAGCTCGGTTACCCTATTCATTCGTTAGCGTGCGCGCCTCCAGCGCGAGCCGTCCGCACCATCCTCGATCACGATGCCCTCGCGGGTCAAGCGCCCTCTGATCTCGTCCGCGGCAGCGAACTGCCGCTGCCGGCGCAGCGACTCGCGCTGCGCGACGAGAGCGTCGATTTCGCTCTCGGTCAGGCTCATGGGGCCGCCGGCGCGCATGAACCAGGATTGCGGATTCTGTTGCAGCAGCCCGAGCAGCCGTCCCCCGGCCCGCAACGCCGCCGCTAGCTCACGGCGGCGTTGCGGCTCCTCGCAGCGATTCGCTTCCCGGGCAATGGTAAAGAGCTCCGCGAGCGCGCGGGGTGAGTTGAGATCGTCCTCAAGGGCCTCGATGACGGCGCCCGGCGGTTCCGCGAGCTCGCCGGCCTCGGCGGGGCCTTCGATTCCCGCCGCGCGCAGCGCCCCGTACATGCGGTCGAGCTTCAACTGTGCTTCGCTCAGGACTTCCGATGTCCAGTCCAGCGGTTGACGGTAGTGCGCGGTGAGCAGCCCGAGCCGTACGACTTCGGCCGGCGCCGCTTCGAGCAGATCCTTGATCAGGAGCACATTGCCGACCGACTTCGACATCTTCTCGCTATCGACGTGTATGAGCCCGTTGTGGACCCAATATCGGCAAAACGGCGCGCCCCCGTGCGCGCAGGTACTCTGCGCCAGCTCGTTCTCGTGGTGCGGGAACACCAGATCCTGGCCGCCGCCGTGAATATCGATCGTTTCGCCGAGATGCGCCTCGGCCATCGCGGAGCATTCGATGTGCCAGCCCGGCCGCCCCCGGCCCCAGGGGCTGTCCCAACCCACGACGTCAGCGGCGGATGGCTTCCAGAGCACAAAATCCCCCGGATCGCGCTTGTACGGCGCGACCTCGACCCGAGCCCCGGCGATCATCTCGTCGCGCTCGCGACCGGAAAGGCGGCCGTAGGCAGGAAAGCTCGGCACCGAAAACAGCACATGCCCCTCGGCTGCGTAAGCGTGGCCGCTCTCGACGAGACGCTCGATCATCGCCGTGATCTCGGGAATATGCCCGGTGACCACCGGTTCGACGTCGGGAGGCTCGACGCCGAGCTTGGCCATATCCTCGTGATAAGCGGCGAGATAACGCGCGGTGATGACGGCGATCTCGACCCCTTCGGACTTTGCCGCCGCATTGATCTTGTCGTCGACGTCGGTGACGTTGCGCGCGTAGATCAGACGATAAGTGCGCCGCAGCAGCCGCGCAAGCACGTCGAACACGACCGGCGGTCTCGCGTTGCCGATGTGCGCGTAGTTGTAGACGGTCGGCCCGCAGACATACATCGTGACCCGATTCGGATCGGCGGGCTCGAAGCGCTGCCGCGACCGCGTCAAGGTATTGTGTAGCTGTAGAGCCATCGACGTCCGGGCGCAGGGGCGAGATTGAAGCGGGCTATCATAGCAACAATGCGTGGCCGTAACGGACTCTCCCGGGCCGCGCGCTGGCTTATAATCTGCGCAATATCAGATGGAAACAGGCGCATGACGGACAGATTCGCTCCGAGGCGGAGCGTGAAACAGGTCGAGGAAGGCACGGAGCTGGCGCCCAAGTTCGACGACGAGGGGCTCATCCCGGCGGTGGCGACCGACTACCATACCGGCGAGCTGCTCATGCAGGGTTATATGAATGCCGAGGCGCTGAGCAAGACCATAGAGACGGGCGAGGCGCACTATTACAGCCGCAGCCGGCGCGTGCTCTGGCACAAGGGCGCGACCAGCGGCCTCGTGCAAACGCTCCGCGAGCTGCTCATCGACGACGACCAGGACTGCGTCTGGCTCAGGGTCGAGGTGGCCGGCGGCGCCAGCTGTCACGTCGGTTATCGGTCTTGCTTCTACCGTCGTATCCCGCTCGGCGCCGACGCCGACAAGGTCTTGGAGTTCACCGACACCGAGAAGGTCTTCGATCCGAAGGCCGTCTACGGCGACGTTCCGAATCCCACCAAGCTATGACGCCGTGTCGCTGCGCCCCGACCCCTGAGGTCGAACGTCGGCACGCCGCGGCTGTCAATCAGATTCTCTGCAAGCAGCCACGCCCGGGCGGCAACACCGTCACCTTCGAACCATGCCAGCGCGCTGCCCTCGCGAAAGCTGTAGCCCCAGCAATCGAGATCGTCGAGGAGTCTGCGGCGCCCGAGACCCGGCAATCGCTCCGCCAATAACACCTGCAAGTAGCAAACGGCGCTTTCCTCCGCGAGGTCGCCACCGGCGTCCCTCCACAAGGCCTCGCGGCGATCCGGCGTCATGCAGATGTAGTGGCTCATCTCGTGGAGCAACGAATGTGCGGGCGTGTCGCTGCGTGCGAACAGGCAACGCCCGGCGAGACCGGCTTCGGGTTCGCCCCAATAGGATGCCGGTATGCTCTGCCGCGGCGGTATCAGAATGAGCTCGAGTTCATAGGACCGGATCAGCCTCTCGACGGCCGGCGAGGCCAAGTCCCGCAATTCAACGACGGGCATGCGCGGTCGGCGGCCTGCGGCGCGCTAGGTCGTCGGCACGACGTTGCGATCGGCGGCGATTCGCCGCACGACTTGCCGCGCCAGGTCCGCGGCGAGCGACTGCCGTAGCTCCGTTTCCTCGGCGCTCTTTCCGAGAACTTCAGTCTCGTCGTAAGTGTAGCTGCGAGTCAGCACCAGGGATTCCGGCTCGATCAAGGCTCTGCCGTCGGCTTCCAAGGAGAACGTGACGAGATAATAGACCTCGTACTCTCTCGGAACATTGCGCGCCGACACCGACAAGATGCGTTGCCCTGCGTTGTCTTCGAGTATTCGCAAGATTGCTCCGGCTTCCTGCTCGGTGCTGACGACACTGGCGCCGCGCTCTCTCAATGCGCGTTGGAGGCTATCGTAGAACTCCGAGTACCGGTTGTCCGTCGCAAGGTAGGTCTGAGCCGTTTCGACCGGCATCGCGTCGGTGACGCCCTGAAGCCTGAAGCCGCAACCGCCGATCGCCGCGGCCGTGACGACGACAATCAGCGTTAGACTCCGGCGTAGAGGCACGCGAGCGCCGGACCGCGCAGAAAGGCGCGCGCGGTCGGCGTTCCGACGCGGCTTGATTCCAGGGTGGTTTATACAGATCATCCGTCACTGTCACGCAGCTGCGAGCTTCGGAAGCTTAACGGATAGCGCGTTCGAACGAAACCTGAGGAAGATCCAAACGACGATGTCAGCGTATCCGTTCCAAGAAATCGAGCTCAAATGGCAGCGGCATTGGGAAGAGAACAAGACATTCAGGGTTCCCGAGAATGTCGATCGATCCAAGCCGAAGTACTACGTCTTGGATATGTTCCCCTATCCCAGCGGCGACGGTTTGCACGTGGGACACCCGGAAGGCTATACCGCATCCGATATCGTCGCCCGCTACAAGCGCATGAACGGCTTCAACGTCCTTCACCCGATCGGTTGGGATGCTTTCGGCCTGCCAGCGGAGCAATACGCCATCAGAACCGGAACCCACCCGAAGATCACCACCGAAAATAATGTCGTGCGATTTCGAAAGCAGCTCAAGTCGCTCGGCTTTTCCTACGACTGGGATCGAGAGATCAACACGACCGAGCCCGGCTATTACCGTTGGACCCAGTGGATATTCAAGCAGTTCTTCGAGCGTGGGCTCGCCTACCAGCAGGAGCTCCCCGTCTGGTGGTGCGACGAGCTCGGCACGACCTTGGCCAACGAGGAAGTCATCGACGGCAAGTCGGAGATCGGCGCGTACCCGTGCGTGCGCCGGCCGTTGCGTCAATGGGTGCTGCGAATCACGGAGTATGCCGACAGGCTGCTCGCCGGTCTCGAAGGTCTCGATTGGCCGGAAAGCACCAAGGAGATGCAACGCAACTGGATAGGGCGCAGCGAAGGCGCGGAGATCGAATTCCCGGTCAACGGGATTTCGGCGCAAACGATACGGGTGTTCACCACCCGTCCCGATACCTTGTTCGGTGCGACCTACATGGTCTTGGCACCAGAGCATGCGCTCGTGCAGGTGATTACGACGCCGGAGCAGTCGAGCTCCGTGGACGACTACTGTCGAGAGGCGGCTCACAAGAGCGAGCTCGAAAGAGTCGAGCTGCAGAAAACCAAGACCGGAGTATTCACGGGCGCGTACGCGATCAATCCAGCGACGCAGAGACGGATTCCGGTGTGGGTCGCCGACTACGTGCTGGCGAGCTATGGAACCGGCGCCATCATGGCCGTTCCGGGCCAGGATCAGCGAGATTGGGAATTTGCGGTCGCTTATGGCCTGCCCATCGTGCGCACCGTGCAACCGCCCGCGGATTTCGACGGCGAGGCCTATCTCGGCGACGGCCCCGCCATCAACAGCGGCTTTCTCGACGGGCTCGCGGTCGGCGACGCCAAGGCGACGGTCATCGCCTGGCTCGAGGACCAAGGCCACGGCAAGGGCAAGGTCAATTTCAAGCTTCGCGACTGGTTGTTTTCGCGGCAGCGCTACTGGGGGGAGCCTTTCCCGATCGTCTTCGTCGACGGCAAGCCCGTCAGCGTTGCCGACGACGCGCTGCCCGTCGAGCTCCCGGAGCTTGCGGAGTTCAAGCCCAGCGGCACGCCCGAGGGCCCGCTGGCGGCAGCGGGTGAATGGCTAGCCACCACGGACGTCGATGGACGAACGGCGCGCCGTGAGACCAACACCATGCCGCAGTGGGCGGGCTCCTGCTGGTATTACCTGCGTTATATCGATCCGCGCAACGACGCCCGGCTCGTGGACGAGGAGCTCGAGCGTTACTGGATGCCCGTGGATCTTTACGTCGGCGGCGCGGAGCACGCCGTGCTGCATCTGCTCTACGCGCGTTTCTGGCACAAGCTGCTGCACGACATCGGCGTTGCTTCCACGCCGGAGCCCTTCGCCAAGCTCGTGCATCAGGGCATGATCCTCGGTGAGCTCGAATTCACGCAGTATCGCGATGCCGACGGGCGGCCGGTGTCCGCGGACCTCGTGCAGAGCGGCAAGAGTCTGCTTACGGGCGGTCCGGTCGAGAGCCTGCGCGCCACGGACGAGGTCGTCGAAAAGCAGGGGGATTACTTCGTGTTGCGCGGCAACTCTGCGATTCGCGTCGAAGCCCGCGCGCACAAGATGAGCAAGAGCCGCGGCAACGTCGTCAATCCCGACGAGATCATCAGCACCTACGGCGCCGACGCCTTCAGGCTCTATGAGATGTTCCTTGGCCCGCTGGAGCAGGTGAAGCCATGGAACACGCGCGGCGTCGAAGGCACGCACCGATTCCTGAACCGCGTCTGGCGGCTGATCGCGGCGTCAGACGGCGCATCCTCGAACGAAGCCGTCACGGACGCCGAGCCGAGCCGCGAGCAGCTGCATGCCCTGCATCAAACCCTCGCCAAGGTCACCGAGGACATCGAGGCCTTGCGCTTCAATACGGCGATCGCGGCCTTGATGGAGTTCAGCAATGCGGCCGGCAAGTGGCCGACGCTGCCGCGGCAGATCGCCGAATGTTTCGTATTGATGCTCGCGCCACTCGCGCCGCACATCGCCGAAGAGCTTTGGCAACGGCTCGATCACGCCGAATCGATTGCTTACGCCGCCTGGCCCAAGGTCGATGCGCGCTACTTGATCCGCGAAACCATCGAGGTGCCGGTCCAGGTCAACGGCAAAGTCAGGGGAAAGATAGAGATTCCTGCCGAGGCCACCGAGGAGCAGGTCCTCGCGCTTGCCCGACAGGATCAGAACGTCGCGCGCTACCTTCAGGAAACCGACATCAAGCGCGCGATCTACGTGCCCAAGCGTATCGTGAACTTCGTCGTCAGCAACTGAAACGCCAACACGATCGAAGCGCAAACCACCGCGAGATAGTTGCCGCAGACCGCGTACGGCGTCCTTCCGAGAAAGCCCTGAACGGCTCCTTTGAGGAGATGCGGCTCGAACTGGGGCGACTGCCCGACGATTCTCCCGCTCGGATCAATGATGGCCGACACGCCTGTATTCGTCGCACGAAGCATGTAGCGACCGGTTTCCACGGCTCTGACCCGGGCGATCTGTAGATGCTGGTGCGGCGCGATCGAGTCGCCGAACCACGCATCGTTGCTTACGTTCACGAGCAAAGTCGCCTCCGGCAGATAGTGGAGCTGCTCGGCGCCGAAAGCGTCCTCGTAGCAGATCGTGGCGCCGACGCGCTGACCGGCTATGGACAGCGGCGGCTGCCTCGGCGGTCCGGGCGTCGCGTCGGAGAACGCCACCGGCAGACTCATCAGGCGCAGCCAGCGCCGGGCGAAATCCGGCACCGGGAAATACTCCCCGTAAGGCACGAGATGCCGTTTTACATAGAACTCCGTGGTCTCACCGAGCGCCGCCAGCGTGTTCTGGAACGATTGGCCTTGGGTATCCCTGCGGAGAATTCCCAGCATCACGGCACTGCCGTGATCCTGAGCCCAGCGCCGCAGATCGTCCAGATAGGCGCTGACCTCCTCGTAGAGCGCCGGAATCGCAGCCTCCGGCCAAACGATGAGCGTGCTGCCGAGCGCTCCCTCGGTCAGCCTGCGATAGAGCTCGATCGTCGGCAGCAGCTGCTGCGGCTGCCACTTGAGGTCTTGGGCGACGGCACCCTGCACCAGCGCCACCGTGATGATGTCTCCGTTCGGCCCGGTCCAGCGATACTGCTGCAGGCCGTAGCCCGCGACCCATATGACGGCGATGATGCCGGCCGCGAGCGTTCGCGCTCGGGAAGCGCCGAGCAGCAGAGTCACGAGCGCGCCCGCCGTCAATACCGCGGCCCAGCTCATCAACAACACGCCGCCGACGGGGGCGTATCCCATCAGCCAGCTATCGGTCTGGCTGTAGCCGACCGAGAGCCAGCCGAGGCCGCTGAAGAACCAGCCTCGGCACCATTCGGCGAGCACCCAGAGCGCGGGCACGACCCCGAGCCAAGCCCAGGCACCGTCGGTCTCAAACCAGCGCGCCGCTACCCATCCCGTGACGGCTATGAACGCCGCCAGCACCGTGACCAGCGCGATGGTCAAGACGGCGGCCAGTATCGCAGGCGTTTCTCCAAAATAGTGGATGCTGATGTAGACCCAATGCATGCCGGCGAGAAAGCTCACCTCGCCGAAGGCGAATCCGAGCCAGAACGCACGTTTCGGCGAGGCGGACCTCCATGCGAGCAGCAGCGCCGCGACGCACACCGGCGCAAGCACGAAGACGTCGAACGGCGAAAACGCCAACGGAAAGGCGGCGCCCGCGACCAAGACCATCGGCAGCTCTGCTCGCGGGGGTATCTGCACGGGTTTTACGCGGCCGATCGCACATGGGCTAATCGGCGGTCGCTCCTTTCTCCAGTCGGGTGACCTCGAGTGCGTGTATGCGGCGACGATCCGCGCGCAATACCTTGAAGCGAAAGCCGCCGAAATCCAGTGTTTCTCCGCGTCGCGGCAACCGGCCGAGCTCGAACATCACGAGCCCGCCGACGGTGTCGTACTCCTCATCGCTCAAGGCGACGGAAAAGTGCTCGTTGAAGTCCTCGATTCGGGCCAACGCGAGCACGACGAAGCGATCGTCGCCCTGATCCTGGATTCGATCGGCGGCCTCGGGATCGTGCTCATCGCCGATATCGCCGACGATTTGCTCGATGACATCCTCGATCGTCGCAAGCCCGGCCACGCCGCCGTATTCGTCCACGACGATGGCCATGTGATTGCGGCTCTCTCTGAACTGGGTGAGCAAGGCATTGAGCCGTTTGCTCTCCGGTATGAACACCGGCACGCGGAGCAACTCCTCGACGACGAACTTCTGCGAGGGTTGCTCCTCGGCAAACCGCTTCAACAGATCCTTGGCGAGCAGGATGCCGATAACCTGATCGCGATCCTCTCCGATCACCGGAAAGCGCGAATGACCGGAATCGATGATCGTCTTCAACAATACGTCCAGCGGTTCATCGAGATCGAGCACGACCATATGTGAGCGCGGAACCATGATGTCCCTGACTTGCGTTTCCGAGACGTCCAGTACGCCCTTGAGCATCGCGAGCTCATCGGCGGCGAGCAGTCCTCTACTGCGACATTCAGCGAGAAAATCGCCGATGTCCTCGCGGCCGCGAGCGTCCTCGCCGCGCATCGGAAACAAGCGGGACCACCAGCCGGATTTTCCCGCCGCGTCTGTACTAGCAGGCGTATCTTCAGACATTGATGAGCAAAACCCGTCTCAGCATCCCGAATGAGCCGCGTATCCGCCTCTGCGGGAGGCCGAGATAGATTCAGCTATCTTGCAGCCCGCAAGCGCGGCTTGCAAGCTATCGACTCTCGTCACGATACGGGTCCTCGAAACCGAGAGATTCGAGCAACTCTTTCTCTCGCCTCTCCATGATCTTCGCCTCCACGTCTGTCGCGTGATCGTAACCGAGCAGATGCAGGACGCCGTGAATGGCGATGTGTGCCCAGTGCGCGTCGAGAGACTTACCCTGCTCTCTCGCTTCGCTCGTGACGACGGGCGCGCAGATCACGAGATCGCCGAGCAGCTCGCAGTCGCCGGGCGATGATGCCGGGGGCTCGGTTCCGGAGAACGCCAGAACGTTCGTCGGCCCCGCCCGACGCCGATAGCGCTCGTTCAGGGACGCGCTTTCCGTTGCGTCCACGATCCGCACGGATATCTCACCGGATGTGAGACCATCTACCGCGTGCCTTATCCACTTACCGAGCCGGCGAAGATCCGGCAGCGGTTGAAAGTGGGAGACGTCTTGAATGGAGACCTGCCGTGACCGCTTCTTCTTGCTACGAATGTTCACTATGTCTCTGCGTCGCGGATGCGTTCCTCCTCACGAGCATAGGCCTCTACGATCTGCTGAACCAAGGGGTGTCGGACGACGTCATTCGGGCCAAAATGGATGAACTCGATGCCGGGGAGATTCTGCAGCACTCGAGAAACGTGCTTGAGGCCTGATTCCCGGCCCCTGGGCAAGTCGGTCTGCGTAACATCGCCGGTCACAACAGCGTGAGAGCCGAATCCTATTCGCGTCAGAAACATCTTCATCTGCTCGACCGTCGTATTTTGCGCCTCATCCAGAATGATGAAAGACTCATTCAGCGTCCTGCCTCGCATGAACGCGAGCGGAGCGATTTCAATGATGTTGCGCTCGATCAGACGGCCGACTCGCTCGAACCCGAGCATCTCGTACAGCGCGTCATACATGGGGCGCAGATACGGATCTACTTTCTGCGACATATCCCCCGGCAGGAATCCGAGCTTCTCGCCGGCTTCGACGGCCGGACGGACGAGCACGATCCTCCGCACGCTATCCGTGTCCAGAGCTTCGACGCTGGCGGCGACGGCGAGATAGGTCTTGCCCGTTCCGGCCGGCCCAATGCCGAACGTCAGGTCTTTCTCGCGCATCGCGCGAGAATAAGCCATTTGATTCGGCCCCCTTGCGCGGACGTCACGCCTTCGAGTATGGAAGATCGCGTCCGATGGAAGGCGCGCATTGTCGCGCCTCGAATGCTCCTGAAGGCTGATATGCACTCGCTCCGGATCGAGGTCTTCGCGCTCGGTCTGCGCGTAGAGATCCTCCAAGACCCGGCGGCCAGCCTGCGTCGCGTCCACGGGCCCCGAGAGCTGAAAGTGATTGCCGCGGCTCTTGATGCGAATGCCCAAACGCTGCTCGATTTGCCGCAGGTGCGCGTCGAATTGCCCGCAGAGATTCGCCATGCGCTGGTGATCCTCGGGACTGAGGTCGACCTCGAGCCCGTCGCTCGACGGGTTCGAGTCAGGCAACGGACGATGCATCGCTGTCCACCAGGAGTCTCCCACGCAGCGAGTTCGACAGGCACGCCATGATGAGAACGTCCACGACCCGGCCGATCAAACGCGGGTGACCCGGAAGGTTGACCCACCGATTATTCTCGGTTCGCCCCGTGACCTCGGCGGACGACTTCTTCGAAAGCTTCTCGATAAGAACCGGCTCCACGCGACCGACCATGGAACGACCGAGAGCTTGCGCCTGGTCGTTTATCAGCGCCTGAAGGCGCTCCAGGCGATTCTGCTTGACGGCTCTGGGCACGGGGTCGGGCAGCGACGCCGCCGGCGTGCCCGGCCGAGGGCTGTAGATGAAGCTGAAGGACTGGTCGAAGCCCACAAGACGAGCCAGATCCAGCGTGGCCTCGAAGTCCCGCTCATCCTCTCCCGGGTAACCGACGATGAAATCCGACGAGATAGAAATATTCTGCTTCGCGGCCTTGAGCTCGTCGATTCTTTCGAGGTAGTCCGCGACCGTATGTCCCCGCTTCATCGCCGTCAGTATGCGGTCGGAGCCGCTCTGCACCGGTAGATGCACGTAGCGGCCGAGCTTCGGCAGCGTGCGATGCGCGTCGATCAACGCATCCGAGAACTCCACGGGATGGGAAGTAGTGTAGCGGACACGGTCGAGCTCGCCGATCGCGCTGACATAGTGCAACAAGGTGGCAAAATCCGCCGTTCCGCCGCCATGCACGGCGCCTCGATACGCATTGACGTTTTGCCCGAGCAGAGTGATTTCCTTTACGCCGTGCTCGGCGAGCCCGGCCGCTTCCGCGACGACATCGTCGAGAGGCCTGCTGATTTCCTCACCGCGCGTGTACGGCACCACGCAGAACGTGCAGTATTTGCTGCAACCTTCCATGACGGATACGAAGGCCGTGCAGCTCGTGCTCTGAAGAACCGGAAGCACGTCGAACTTCTCGATCTGCGGAAAGCTCACGTCGACGACGTTGGCGGCACCGGCGCGAATCTTGCCGATCATCGCCGGAAGGCGATGCAGGGTCTGCGGGCCGAAAACGACATCGACATACGGCGCTCGATCCAGGATCGCTTCGCCCTCCTGACTCGCCACGCAGCCGCCTACGCCGATGATCGTGCCCGGGTGGCGTTGCTTGAAGGCCCTCCATCGCCCGAGCTGGGAAAAGACCTTCTCTTGGGCCTTCTCCCGCACGGAGCAGGTATTCAACAACAGAATCCCGGCCTGGTCAGGCTCGTCCACTGTTTCGGCGCCGAGGGATTCCGCCAGCACCTCGACGATCTTGCTGGAGTCGTATTCGTTCATCTGGCAGCCGAAAGTCTTGACGAAGATTTTGTTGTTCATCAGTGGGGCGGCAAATGCGGCGTCGTGGCCTCAGGACCCCGCGAGCACGGGCCCTGAAAGATTCGGGTGATGGGCGGCTTGCCGCTCTCAGAATGGAATGTCGTCGTCAAACTCACCGCTCGGTGGCCCTTCGGCCGTGGTGGACGCGGTCGACTGCGCCGGAGCCCCCGCCCCCGGGCGGCTGCCCAGCATCTGCATCTCATTGGCGACGACCTCGGTCGTCCAGCGGTCGTTACCGTCCTTGTCCTGCCATTTCCGCGTGCGCAGCTTGCCTTCGACGTAGACCTGCGAGCCCTTGCGCAGATACTCGGCGGCAATCTCGGCGAGCCGACCGAAGAAGGCGACGTTGTGCCATTCCGTGCGTTCCTGCTGATCGCCAGTGTTCTTGTCCTTCCACGATTCGCTGGTGGCGATCCGGATGTTCGTGACCGCGCTGCCGCTGGGCATGTATCGGGTGTCCGGATCCGCCCCGAGATTGCCGACGAGAATGACTTTATTGATGCCTCTTGCCATGATCGCTCCCAACCAAGCCCGCCAACGCTCCGCAAGTGCGCAGGGACCGCGTATTGTACGCCGCGGTTCCGGCAAAGGCACCCGGATATCCAGCGATTGTCCCGAGATTGCCGGCGTCGGGAGCGGCCTGGCCCGCGGCAGGCCGGCCGCACGAGGCTGCTGGTGGCTGCTCGTGCGAGCAGCCCGGCTTGCCCGGAGCCGGCTTTGCGCTCGAGTTTTCCTGCATCGTATAGTAGAACGTTTCCCCTTCTGGATCGAAATCGTGTCCCTAAGCCAGATTCAGATTCGCGGCGCGCGCACGCACAATCTGAAGAACATCGACCTCGACCTGCCCAGAGATCGCCTGATCGTGCTGACCGGTCTGTCCGGCTCCGGCAAGTCCTCCCTCGCCTTCGACACGCTCTACGCCGAGGGCCAGCGGCGCTACGTGGAATCCCTATCCGCGTATGCGCGGCAGTTCCTCTCCATGATGGAAAAGCCCGAGGTCGACCATATCGAGGGTCTGTCGCCGGCGATTTCCATCGAACAGAAATCGACGTCCCACAACCCCCGATCGACGGTCGGCACGGTGACCGAGATCTACGACTATCTGCGTTTGCTGTACGCGCGAGCCGGCATCCCTCATTGCCCGGCTCACGGGACGCCGCTCGACGCGCAAACGGTTTCACAAATGATCGACCAGGTATTGAGCCTCGAGGTAGGCACCCGAATCATGCTCCTGGCGCCCGTCGTCGTCGGCCGTAAGGGCGAGCATCTGCAGATCTTAGCCAGCCTGCGGGCGCAGGGCTTCGTTCGAGCCAGAGTGAACGGCGAGATTCTCGATCTGGACGACGTCCCGAGTCTCGACAAGCGGCGTAAGCACGATATCGAGGTCATTGTCGATCGGTTGCGAGTCAGGCCGGAGCTCAGGCTCCGACTGGCCGAATCGTTCGAGACGGCATTGTCCCTGGCCGACGGCATAGCACACGTCGTCAATCTCGATGCTCCGGATCAGGCACCGATGATTTTCTCCGACCGGTTCGCCTGCTCGCTGTGCGGATACAGCATCGCCGAGCTCGAGCCTAGGCTGTTTTCTTTCAACAACCCGAGCGGCGCCTGTCCGGAATGCGACGGGCTCGGCGTGCGGAGGTTTTTCGATCTTCAGCGCGTCGTCGTGCATCCGGATCTGTCTCTCGCCGGCGGCGCGATCCGCGGCTGGGACCGCCGCAACCCTTACTACTATCAACTGATCCAATCACTGGCAGCGCATTACGACTTCGATATCGAGGTGCCGTTCTCGACGCTTCCAGAGAGAATCAAGGACGTAATTCTCCACGGGAGCAAAGACGAACGCATCGAGTTCCGCTATACGAACGCCAAGGGCAATCAGAGCCATTGGCGCCATTCTTTCGAGGGCATCATTCCAAACATGGAGCGCCGCTACCAGGAGACGGACTCCAACGCAGTGAGGGAGGAGCTCGGCAAGTATCAAAGCATGCAGTCCTGTAGAGTGTGCGCCGGCACGCGGCTCAACGAGGCCGCGCGCAACGTTTTCGTCGGCAAGACGAGCCTGCCGCAGCTCACGGCCATGGACGTCGACGCGGCCCTGTCATTGTTCGCCGGCCTCACGCTTCCGGGCTGGCGGGGCGAGATCGCCGAGAAAATCGTCAAGGAAATCCAGGCGCGCCTGCGATTCCTGGCCGATGTCGGCTTGAACTATCTCAGTTTGGATCGCAGCGCCGAAACGCTCTCGGGCGGTGAAGCGCAGCGCATCCGCCTGGCAAGCCAGATCGGCTCGGGGCTCGTCGGCGTCATGTACATTCTCGACGAGCCGTCGATCGGCCTGCACCAGAGGGATCACCGGCGCCTTCTCAACACGCTGATCCGGCTGCGTGACCTCGGCAACACGGTCATCGTCGTCGAACATGACGCAGAGTCCATACTCGCGGCCGATCACGTGGTCGATCTCGGCCCCGGCGCCGGCATTCACGGCGGACAAATCGTCGCCGAGGGTCCGCCCGAAGCGATCATGAGCAACCCCGCGTCGCTGACGGGTCAATATCTCGCCGGTCAGAAGAAGATTCCGCTGCCGCCGATCCGCCGCGAGTTCGATCCGCAGACGGTGTTGCGAATACGGGGAGCCTCGGGGAACAACCTCCAAAGTATCGACGTCGAGGTCCCCGTCGGGCTCATGACCTGCGTGACCGGCGTATCCGGATCGGGCAAGAGCACTTTGATCAACGACACCTTGTATCGGCTCGTCGCCGAGAAGCTCAATCGCATGCCTTATTATCCGGCGCCGTTTGAAGGTGCCGAAGGGCTGGAGCAAGTCGACCGCGTGATCGAGATCAGTCAAAGCCCCATCGGCCGGACACCGCGCTCGAACCCGGCTACCTACACGGGCCTGTTCACACCGATCAGGGAGCTTTTCGCGGCGACGCAAGAATCACGCTCGAGAGGCTATCAACCGGGGCGATTCAGCTTCAACGTCAAAGGCGGTCGCTGCGAGTCCTGCGAAGGCGACGGTGTCTTGAGGGTGGAGATGCATTTTCTTCCGGACGTCTACGTGCCCTGCGACGTCTGCGGCGGCAAGCGGTACAACCGGGAGACGCTGGACATTCGCTACAAAGGCAAGACGATCCACGACGTCTTGCAAATGACGGTCGAGGAAGCGCTGGATTTCTTTCGCAACATTCCCCAGTTGGCTAGAAAGCTCGAGACGCTCAGGGCTGTCGGGCTGACCTACGTGCGGCTGGGGCAAAACGCGACGACGCTGTCCGGCGGCGAAGCTCAACGCGTCAAGCTCGCCAAGGAACTTTCCAAGCGCAGCACGGGCTCGACACTCTATGTGCTAGACGAGCCGACGACGGGCTTGCATTTCCACGACATCGCGCAGCTGTTGAACGTGCTCTATCAGCTGCGCGACCAAGGCAACACGATCGTGATCATCGAGCACAACCTGGAGGTGATCAAAGCCGCCGACTGGATCATCGATCTCGGGCCCGAAGGCGGCGCCGGCGGCGGCCGGGTCATCGCGACCGGGCCGCCCGAGGCCGTCGCCTCGAGCCCCGATTCGCACACGGGACTGTGTCTGCGCGCGATGCTCGAGCCGACCGAGCGGCCCGGAGTGAAGGTCCGCTCCAAATCCTAGACCGGCGATGCCAGCGGTCGAATGCCCACGGTCCGCCTGATCTCGTCGAGAAACGGGCGGCTCATCGCTCGCGCTCTTTGAGCGCCCTCGAGCAGCCGCTGCTCGACGTGATCCGGCGCGGCGACGAGACGGCGGTATTCTTCCCGGGATTCCTTGAGGTGCGCGTCGAGATACTCGAACAGCAGCTGTTTCATTTCCCCCCAGCCGATGCCCTCGGCATACCGGACTCGCATCGCCTCGGTTTCCGGCTCACCCGCAAAAGCGCGATAGATCGCGAACAAGGCGCTGTCCTCCGGGTCCTTGGGCTCGCCCGGCTCCAAGGAGTTGGTCTTGACCTTCATGATCAGCTTGCGTAGCTGCTTCTGATCGATGAACAGCGGGATGGTATTGTCGTAGCTCTTCGACATCTTGCGGCCGTCGAGACCCGGCAGGACGGCGCTGCTCTCGCTGACGACGGCCTCGGGTAGAACGAAAGTCTCGCCGTAGTGGTGGTTGAAACGCGCGGCGATATCCCTGGCCATTTCGACGTGCTGGATCTGATCCTTACCCACCGGGACCTTGTTCGCGTTGAACATCAGGATGTCCGCGGCCATGAGGATCGGATAGCAGAACAGCCCCATCATGACGCCTTGATCGGGATCCCGGTTGCCGCGCGCCATGTTCTCGTCCACGGCCGCTTTGTAGGCGTGCGCGCGGTTCATCAAGCCTTTGGCCGTCATGCAGGTCAACACCCAGGACAGCTCGAGAATCTCCGGAACGTCGGATTGCCGATAGAAGACGCTATCCGGGCTCAGACCGATCGCGAGCCAGGTCGCTGCAACCTCGAGCGTGGATTTCGCGACTCGATCGGGGTCGGAGCCCTTCACCAGGGCGTGGTAGTCGGCGAGGAAATAATACGACTGAACGCCCGCTTGCCGGCTCGCCGCGACGGCGGGCCGAATCGCCCCCACGTAGTTGCCGATATGCGGCGTGCCCGTGGTCGTGATGCCCGTCAGAACCGTATCCATGCGCTCGGCCCCCGGCTAGAAGCCTGCGGCCTGTCCGTCCTTGCGCGGCTCCGATGCGCCGAGGTAGGTCCCGTGCTCGGCATCCCAGAGTATCGCCTGGTACCCGCCGAAACCGTCCCGGTCGCGCCGCACCACATGGCCGTATTCTTCCAACGCAGCGACGGTCTCCGGCTCGAAGCCCGATTCGATCAACACCGTGCCCGAGCCGGCCATGCGCGCGCCCGTCGGATCACTGGAGCCCTCGTGCCGGATACGTGGCGAATCCCCGGCTTCCTGAACGTTCATTCCGAAATCGATCAGGTTGACGAGGACTTGCACCTGACCTTGAGGCTGCATGTCCGCGCCCATGACACCGAAGCTCATGAAGGGGTCGCCGTGCTTGGTTACGAAGGCTGGAATGATGGTATGAAACGGGCGCTTACCCGGAGCATAGACGTTGGCATGCGCGGGGTCCAGACTGAACAGCTCGCCGCGATTGTGCAGCGCGAAGCCGTGCTCCGCGAGAGTCATGCCCGAGCCCATTCCGCGAAAGTTGCTCTGTATCAGGGATACCATGTTGCCCGCCGAGTCCGCGACCGACAGATACACCGTATCGCCGACACTCAGCGCTTCCGGCTCTCCATAGCCCAGATTCGTGGATGCCCGCGAACGGTCGATCCGCGACCGGCATGTCGCCGCATAGTCTTTCGAAATGAGCTGCGCCGTCGGCAGCCGCGCATGCTCGGGATCGGCGAAGAATCGCGCTCTGTCCTCGAAGGCGAGCTTCTTGGCCTCGATGAGCAGGTGTAGATACTCCGGATTCTGCCAACCCAATGAGCGCAGATCGTAGTCCTCGAGAATGTTGAGCATCTGCAAGACGGTGATACCTTGATTATTCGGCGGCATCTCCCAAACTTCGTAGCCGCGATAGGCCGTCGATACCGGATCGACCCACTCGGAGCGATGCGCGGCGAGATCCTCCAAGCCCAGGTAGCCGCCGTTCGCCCGCATGAGATCAGCGATGCTGCGCGCAATCTCCCCCTCGTAGAAAACTTCGCGACCGTGCTCGCCGATCGCTCGATAGGTCTCGGCCAAGCGCGGGTTGCTGAAGGTCTCGGCCGCCCTCGGCGCGCGCCCGCCCGGCAAGTAGAGCTCGGCAAACCCGGGATAGCCCCGGAGCGCTGCGGCGTCGTGCGCCCAATATCCCGCCACGATCTCGGTGACGGGGAAGCCCTCCTCCGCGTATGCGGCAGCCGGGCCAAGCACCTGTCGAAGCGACAACCGGCCGAATGCATCGTGCAGCGTGGTCCAGCCGTCGACGGTCCCGGGCACGCTGACGGGCAGCGGGCCGCGGGACGGGATTCGCGTGAGTCCGGCGTCGCGCAGCCGCTCCAAGCACAAGCTGCGCGGCGAGCGGCCGCTGCCGTTGAGCCCGTGCAGCTTGCGCCCGTCCGCCTCCCAGACCAGCGCGAACAGATCGCCTCCAATGCCGCAGCCGGTCGGCTCGACCAGCCCGAGCATCGCGTTTGCGGCAACGGCCGCATCGACCGCGGAACCGTCGGCTTTCAGAATGTCGACGGCCACCTGCGTCGCAAGCGGATGACTCGTGGCCGCCATGCCGTTTCTGGCGGCGACGACCGAGCGAGTCGCGAAGAACTTTCCGAAGGGCCTATCCATCTTTTCTAGCCTTGCCCCCAAAGCCGAGAGCGGCGTCGCTGCGCGGCTGCTAGGCTGGATCGCGCCGGATGAGCTTCCGGGCTTGGTGCCTGTCCAAGGGCGTCCTATTATTCACGAGTTCGCACGAGGTGTTAACAGGGGCTACGGCAGGCGACGGCCGCGGCCCGCGGTTGCGGGAGTAATGACGGACTGGCCCAACCTATTTTCGGCACATGTATCGGAGTGGAGCGCGCGTTTTTGCGACGCGCTCGACGCCGCCTGCTTCGATGCCGTGGTGGTGCGATCGGGTACGGAGAAGCAGATATTTCGCGACGATCGCGCGTATCCTTTCAGCGCCGAGCCGTACTTCAAGGTCTGGGCCCCACTCGCGCGCCACCCCGGATCCGCGATCGTGTTTGCGCCCGGCCGGCGTCCCAGGCTCGTCTACTTTGAGGATACGAGCTTCTGGCATGAAGCGCCTAGTGAGCCGGAGGGCTACTGGCTCGAGCATTTCGACCTCGTCGTCGCCAAGACGCCCGCCGAGGCCGCAAGGCGGCTCGAGGGTTTCGGCGGATGGGTGGCCAACATCGGCGAGCCGTCCGACGGCGTCGACACCGAAACCTGGAATCCCAAGGCGCTGCTCGCGCACCTCGACTATTTCCGTGCGGTGAAAACACCGTACGAACGCGCTTGCATGGCACGAGCCAACGTAATCGCGGCTTCGGGCCATAGCGCAGCCGAGCGGGAGTATCGGAGGAACGCGTCGGAGTTCCGGTTGAACCAAGCCTACCTCGAGGCCACCGAACAGCGTGAGACAGAGCTACCCTATCTGAACATCGTCGCTCTCAACGACCATGCCGCCGTCCTCCATTATCAGAACCTGACTCACGTCGTTCCCGAGGGGCCTAGCTCGTTCCTGTTGGATGCCGGAGCGAGCTACAACGGCTACGCCGCCGATGTCACGCGCACGCATTGCCGAGGCGCGGATCAGATGCTGGCGCTGATCGAATCGATGCACGAGCTCCAACAGACACTGTGCTCGAAGGCGGTAGTCGGCGTAGATTTCGTCGAGCTCAACGAGCTCGCGCACCGGGACCTGGCGCAGCTGCTTCGCGAGCATGAGCTCATCCGTTGCGATGCTGAGCATGCTTATGAGAGCGGGATCACGAGAACTTTCCTGCCTCATGGTCTCGGCCACTTGCTCGGATTGCAGGTGCACGATGCCGGCGGCCATCTGCAGGGCCCGGACGGAAGCACACGGCACCCGCCGGCCGAACATCCGATGCTGCGTCTAACGCGGACGCTCGAGGACGGTTTCGTCGTCACGATCGAGCCGGGACTCTATTTCATTCCTTCGCTGCTCGAGAAGCTGCGGGATCGCGTACCCGAGCAGGTAAACTGGAAGCGAGTCGAGACGCTCGTCAAGTTCGGCGGCGTTCGGATCGAGGACAATGTATGCGTCACGGAACAGGGCCCGCTCAACCTGACTCGAGCGGCAATGCAATGAACGGCTGAGCATGTCACACAGAACCCAGGATCTGCCCGAGCTAAGCGGGCCCATGCACGCGATCAGGGAGCTGCGTTATCACGAAGCATCGCGACAGGCCTTTGCCTTTGTCCTGATCGCGTGGTTCTCTTTGGTCGGCGAGGCGACACCCTTGAGCCTGGCCTTCGGCTGCGGCTTCGTTCTGCTCGGGACGGCGGTCCGATTCTATGCCAGCGGCTATATACTAAAGAATCACGAGCTCGCCACAAGCGGCCCCTACGCCTTCGTCAGGCACCCGCTGTATACGGGCAACATTTTGATAATATTAGGATTTTCAGTTTGCTCGGCGGTTTGGTGGACGGCAGCCGTCGCGCTCGTGTTCTTCTGGTTCTACTACCCGGCCGCCATCGAATATGAGGATCGAAAGCTGCGCAAGCTCTTTGGCGAGCGTTGGGAGATCTGGGCCTCCGAGGTTCCCGCGCTGCTGCCGAAGCCGGCGTCGCCGTCCATGGGCACCGGCGGCGGCTGGTCCTTGATGAAAAGCTACAAGCAAAACGGCGAGCCGATGATCGTGCTCTACATTCTTTTCTGGCTCACATACCTCGCATGGCCGCTGAGATAGCGCCCGGCAAGGTCGAACGCCAAGAGATGCCCGGCGATCTGGAGGCGTTCCGCGACTGGCTGGCTGCGGGTCCGACGAAGCGCGGCGGCCATGCGCTTCGCCGCGGCTACCAGGCGGGGATCGAAGTCTTTCATTCACCGGCAGGCAGCTATGTCGTCAAGAGTCCCCGTGGTTTCTATTTATGGCGACGGATCGGTCGGGCGAGCCTCCGCCGCGAACATCAGGCCTACGTCAATCTGACCGGTATCCGCGGCGTTCCCCGATGCCTCGGCATGCTCGAGGATGGCGCGCTGGTATTGGAGTACATCGAAGGTGACACCCTTCGTAAGCGCGAGCACACGCTGCAACACAGAGATGCGTTCTTCGAGCAGCTGCTGGCGACGATCCGCAGCCTGCACGCAGCAGGCGTCGCCCACGGCGACCTCAAGCGCAAAGACAATATTCTCGTCGGCCCCGGAGAGCAACCGTATCTCGTAGACTTCGGCGTCGCCAGCATCGAAGCGCGGCGACACTATCCGTGGTCCAGCGCGGTCTATCGCTGGATGCGTCAATACGACTACAACGCCTGGGTCAAGCACAAATACCGGCGGCAGCTCTCCAAGCTCGACGAAGCGGACGCGGCGCTGTATCGGCCGACCTGGCCCGAGCAAGTCGCGCGCATCATCCGAGTGATCTGGCAGAAGCTGACGTTCCGACGGCTGCGCAAGCGGCAGCTCGCGAAACCCGATATCGACGCGTGAAGAAGACGGGCGAGCGGTATGACGCGGCAACGGTGCCAGCCCCGGCGCGAAGTCGACTGAGAGTGCCGATGTCTTCGTCCGCGCGCTGATTGCGAGGCTGGCTACTTGGATTTTCGGCTGGCAGTCTCGGGCGCGTCCGGTTGATCGAGGAGCTGCACGAGTGCCATGGGCGCCGCATCCCCGGCGCGGTAGCCGGTCTTGAGGATGCGCAAATAGCCTCCGGGCCGATCCTTGAAGCGCGGCCCGAGTTCCGAGAACAGCTTGCCCACAGCGATGTCGTCACGAAGCCGCGCGAACGCCAAACGTCGCCGGGAAACGCCGTCCTGCTTGGCCATGGTGATTAGCGGCTCGACCACTCGTCGGAGCTCCTTCGCCTTCGGCAAGGTCGTGGTGATCGTTTCGTGACGCAACAGCGACGCCGCCATGTTTCGATACATGGCCTTGCGGTGCGCGGAATTACGACCGAGCTTACGACCGGATTTCCTGTGACGCATGACTGTTGTCCCTCGAGTCTCTAAAACGCGACGGACTGCGGCTCGCCTTCCGGCTGCAGCCCCGGGGGCGGCCAATTTTCCAAGCGCATGCCCAGAGTCAGCCCATGCGCCTCCAGGACCTGCTTGATCTCGGTCAAGGATTTCTTACCGAGATTCGGTGTGCGCAATAGCTCGACTTCAGTACGCTGGACGAGATCGCCGATGTAGTTGATGTTCTCGGCTTTCAGGCAATTCGCCGATCGCACCGTGAGCTCGAGCTCGTCGACCGCTCGCAGCAGGATCGGGTCGATGTGCGTCTCCGCGGCTCCATAGCCGGTCTCGTCCTCGCCTTGCAGATCGACAAAAACGTCGAGCTGGTTCTTGAGTATCCCGCCGGCGCGCCGAATCGCCTCCTCCGGATCGATGGTTCCGTCGGTTTCGATGTCTATGATCAATTTGTCGAGGTCCGTCCGCTGCTCCACTCGGGCGCTTTCGACATTGTAGGTCACTTTGCGAACCGGGCTGAACGACGCGTCGAGCTGTAGCCGCCCGATCGGGCGCGTCTGCTCGTCGAAGGTGGCTTGCTGCACGGCCGGCTGATAGCCGCGCCCGCGCGCGACCTTCAAGAACGCCCGAAGCTCACCCGCTTGCGTCAGGTTGGCGATGACATGATCCGGGTTGACGATTTCGATGTCGTGATCGCAAACGATGTCCCCAGCAACTACCGGGCCCGGCCCCTTTTTGGATAGCGAGAGCTCGGCAACGTCGCGTCCATGCATCTTGATTGCAACGGCCTTGAGGTTCAAAAGAATATCGACGACGTCCTCTTGCACGCCCTCGATACTCGTGTATTCGTGCAGCACGCCCTCGATCTCGGCTTCCACGATCGCGGCGCCGGGCATCGAGGAGAGGAGCACTCGCCGCAGCGCGTTCCCCAGCGTATGGCCGAATCCGCGCTCAAAAGGCTCAACCGTGATTTTCGCGTGGTTGGCGCTTAGCGACTGAACCTTGACCGCGCGGGGCCTCAAGAATTCTGTAGCTGATTCCTGCATTTAGGATTCCTCACTCTTATTTCGAATAGAGCTCGACGACAAGGTTCTCATTGATGTCCGGAAGTATTTCGTCTCGCTCGGGCAATGCTTTGAGCACCCCCTCCATCTTCTTTTCATTCACCTCGACCCACTCGGGCAAGCCGACCTGCGTGGCAATATCCAGAGCTGCCTTGATCCTGGTCTGCTCTCTGGCGCGCTCGCGAACGGAGATCCTGTCGCCGGCCTTGAGCTGATAGGACGGCACATTGACGATGTGCTCGTTCACGGTTATCCCTTTGTGGCTGACGAGCTGCCGAGCCTCGGCGCGCGTCGACGCAAAACCCATCCGATATACGACGTTGTCGAGGCGCGACTCCAGCATTCTCAACAGGTTTTCACCCGTGGAGCCTCGCCCCTTGGCGGCTTTCTTGTAGTAAGTCCGGAACTGGCGCTCGAGGACACCATACATTCGCCGCAGTTTCTGCTTCTCGCGCAACTGCAGGCCATAGTCGGACAAGCGCGTCCGTCTCTGGCCGTGTCCGCCCGGCGGGATTTCCAGTTTGCATTTGGCTTCGAGGGGCTTGACTCCGCTTTTCAAAAACAGATCCGTACCCTCGCGCCGGGAGAGCTTGCATGTTGGGCCTCTGTATCTTGCCATTACTGTTTCCGTTTACACTCGTCGACGCTTCGGTGGTCTGCAGCCGTTGTGAGGAATGGGCGTCACGTCCTCGATCTGAGTAATCCGAAACCCTACCGCGTTCAATGCACGAACCGCGGATTCACGTCCGGGTCCCGGGCCTTTGACGCGTACTTCCAGATTCTTGATCCCGTAATCCTTGACCGCCGTTCCTGCGCGCTCTGCGGCCACTTGAGCCGCGAACGGTGTGCTCTTGCGCGAGCCCTTGAACCCGCAACCGCCTGCGGTCGCCCAGGAGAGCGAATTACCCTGGCGGTCGGTGATCGTAATGATCGTGTTGTTGAATGACGCATGCACGTGCGCCACAGCGTCCAGAATCTGGCGCTTGACCTTTTTCTTTGGGCGGGGCGGTTGAGCCATATAATCTCCCTAACGGTATCCGGTGTTCTCGGTCGGTGCGTTACTTCCTGATGGGCCTGCGCGGTCCTTTTCGCGTCCGAGCGTTGGTTCGCGTGCGTTGCCCGCGCAATGGCAATCCGCGACGATGCCTGATGCCGCGGTAAGACCCCAGGTCCATCAGCCGCTTGATATTCATGGCCGTCTCGCGGCGCAGATCGCCCTCCACGGTGAACTTGGCGATCACATCCCTGAGCTTCGCGACTTCCGGTTCCGTCAAATCCTTGACTTTGATGCTCGGGTCGATGCCGGCGACCTGACAAGCTATGCGCGCGCGGCTCACGCCGACGCCATAGATGTGCGTCAAGGCTATGGCGACGTGCTTGTTGTCGGGGACGTTGATGCCCGCTATGCGTGCCATTCCCTACTCCCTCAGCCTTGCCGTTGCTTGTGACGCGGGTCGGAGCAAATCACTCTCACTACTCTGTTCCTGCGAATGATCTTGCAGTTTCGGCACATCTTTCTCACTGAAGCCCTGACTTTCATCGCTAGCCCTCTTCGATACGCTAGACGTTCTTGCGCCCATAGCCGCGAAGATTCGCCTTCTTCAACAAACCCTCGTACTGGTGGCTCATCATATGAGCCTGCAGTTGTGCCATGAAATCCATGGATACGACGACGATGATCAACAAAGACGTGCCGCCGAAATAGAACGGAACGCTGAATCGCAGGATCATGAACTCCGGCAGCAAGCACACGCCCGTGATATAAATCGCGCCCCAAAATGTGAGGCGGGTCAATACCTTATCGATATATTCAGCAGTCTGGTGGCCGGGTCTTATCCCGGGAATGAAGGCTCCGGAGCGCTTCAGATTGTCCGCCGTATCTCTGGAATTGAATACCAACGCGGTATAGAAAAAGCAGAAGAAGATGATCAACGAAGCGTACAGTAGAATATAGATCGGCTGCCCGGGCGACAGGCTCGCCGCAAGCCTCTGCAGGCCCGATACCGCCTGGCTGGTGCCGAACCAGCTTGCGATCGTCGCCGGAAAAAGAATCAGGCTCGAGGCGAAGATCGGAGGTATGACTCCGGACATGTTGATCTTGAAGGGTAAATGCGACGTCTGGCCGGCATAAAGGCGCCTGCCCTGTTGCCGCTTCGCATAGTTGACCGTTATCCGGCGCTGAGCACGCTCCATGAACACGACGAAGAACGTCACGCCCAACACCAATACTCCAAGCACAAACGGCATCGCCTGATTCATTCCACCAGTGCTTACGAGCTCGAGCGTGCCGCCGATGGCCGAGGGCAAACCGGAGATGATGCTGGCGAGGATGATCATGGAAATACCGTTGCCGACGCCGCGCTCGGTAATCTGCTCACCCAGCCACATCAGGAACATGGTTCCCGTCACGAGCGTGATCGCCGCAATCAGCACGAAGTTGCCGCCGGGGTTGATCACTACACCCTGGTTCTGCAATGCAGTCGCAGCCGCCACGGATTGAAAGCAACACAGCACGACGGTGCCGTAGCGCGTGTACTGAGTAATCTTTCTCCGACCCGATTCCCCTTCCTTGCGCAGTTGCCCGAGGCTCGGTACGACGTGGGTCGCCATCTGCATGATGATCGACGCGGATATATAGGGCATGATCCCAAGCGCGAAGATGGACAGCCGCGAAAGCGCGCCGCCCGAGAACATGTTGAACATGCTCAGGATCGTGCCCGACTGCTGCTCGAAAAATTGCTCGAGCGCGACAGGATTGATCCCCGGCACGGGTATGAAGGTGCCGATTCGATAGACCACGAGCGCGCCGATCAAGAAGAACAACCGTTGCCGCAACTCGGAGAATCGCGTCGCCTCGCCGAGCAGGGCCGCTGGATTGGTGGTACCGGTCTTAGCCATCGCGCGATCTACTCGATGCTGCCGCCGGCGGCCTCGATGGCTCGCCGCGCTCCCGCGGTCACTTGCAGGCCCACGATTTTCACCGCGCGTTGGAGAGATCCGGAGGCGATGATTTTCGCCCGCTCCGCCCGCTTGGGCACCAATCCAGCGCCCTTCAGCGCGGCGAGATCGATGGTCTCTGCCGGCAGCGACGCGAGCTCGTGTAGCCGCACTTCGGCACGCAGCTTGGCGCTCAGGGAATGAAAGCCGATCTTGGGCAAGCGACGCTGCAAGGGCATCTGACCGCCCTCGAAGCCGACTTTGTGGAAGCCTCCCGCGCGCGCGTGTTGCCCTTTCACGCCGCGGCCGGCCGTCTTGCCTCCGCCCGCGGCGATGCCGCGCCCGAGACGCTTCCCGGCTTTCCTCGAGCCTGCGCGGGGCCGGAGTGTGTTGAGCCGCATCAGGCTTCCTCCACCTTCAACATATAGGAGATCTTGGAGATCATGCCCCTATTCTCCGGCGTATCGATCACGTTCACGCTGTGATGCAATCGCCGCAGACCGAGCCCCGCCGCACATTCGGCATGGCCGGGCTTGCGGCCGTGCTTGCTCTTCACGAGCGTGATCCTGAGCTGTTTGTTCTGCTGGTCCATCTGCAGTCCTATCCCAAGATTTCCTCTACGGTCTTACCGCGCTTCGCCGCGATCTGATCGGGCGAGCGCATGTTCGTCAACGCCTTGATCGTCGCACGGACGACGTTGATCGGATTTCTCGAACCGTAGCTCTTTGCCAAGACATTGCGCACGCCGGCGCATTCGAATACGGCGCGCATCGCCCCGCCGGCGATGATTCCGGTGCCTTCGGAGGCCGGCTGCATGAACACGCGCGTCGCTCCGTGGCTTCCATTCAACTCGTAATGCAGCGTGTCGTTCTTCAAATTTATGGTGCGGAGATTCTTCCTCGCCGCCTGCATGGCTTTCTGAATCGCGAGCGGCAACTCGCGCGCCTTGCCGTAGCCGTAGCCGATTCGGCCGCCGCCGTCGCCCACGACGGTCAGCGCCGTAAAGCCGAATTGCCGGCCGCCCTTGACGACCTTGGCGACCCGATTGACGGCGACGAGCTTTTCCTGAAGTTCTTCCGATTTAGACATGCTTCATTCCAACCTAAAGTGTCAGTCCCGCCTCTCTGGCCGCATCGGCAAGCGCTTGAACGCGGCCGTGATAGTTAAAGCCGGAGCGGTCGAACGCAACCTGGTTGATCCCGGCGGCCAATGCGCGTGCCGCGATCAGCCTACCGACGGCCGCCGCGGCCGTTTTGTTGCTGGTCGATTCGAGCGATTCACGCAGCTCCTTTGTCAGAGTAGAGGCGCTCACTATCACGCGATCGTCCTTAGAAGCGATGACCTGCGCGTAGATGTGTCTCGGCGTGCGATGGACGCAGAGGCGCGTGGCCCCGAGCAGCTTGATCTTTGCCCGAGTACGCTTTGCCCGGCGCAGCCGTCTTTGCTTCTTGTCCATCGATGCTCTTACTACTTCTTCTTCGCTTCCTTCAGGACGATCCGCTCGTTCGCATAACGGACGCCTTTGCCCTTGTACGGCTCCGGCGGGCGGAAGGCCCGCAGCTCGGCCGCGACCTGACCGACGCTCTGCTTGTCGGATCCTTTGATGACGATCTCCGTTTGACTCGGCGTCTCCACCGTAACGCCTTCGGGGATGTCGTAGGCGATCGGGTGCGAGAATCCGAGAGTCAGATTGAGACGCCGTCCCTGCGCCTGCGCTCGATAGCCGACACCTACGAGCTCCAGCTTGCGCTCGAATCCGGCGCTGACCCCTTTGACCATGTTGTTGATCAAAGCCCGTGTCGTGCCGGCCATCGCCCGGGAAAAGCGGCTGCCGGAGCGGGCGCGCACCGAGATCGCCGCGCCGTCGCTCGACACCTCCACTTCGGTGTTGCAGACCAGCGACAGCGCTCCCTTGGGCCCCTTTATAGTCAGATCACGGCCCTTGAGATCGATCTCGACCCCTTTCTGAAGCGGCACCGGACGTTTTGCAACTCTAGACATCTCTCAAAACTCGACCTGGATTCAGCAAACTAGACAGAGGACCTCGCCGCCGTGCCCCTGCGCACGCGCCTGGCGGTCCGTCATGACACCTTTGGACGTCGAGACGATTGCAACGCCGAGCCCGCCTTGAACCTTGGGTAGCCGGCCGGAGCGCGAATAAAAGCGCAAGCCCGGGCGGCTCGTTCTCTCGAGCCGCTCGATGACGGGCCTTCCATGATGGTACTTGAGCGTGATCGTCATGGTCCGCTTGACGCCGGAGTCCTCCGTCGCCACGCCCGCGAGATACCCTTCAGCCTCGAGAACCTTGGCGATCGCGAGCTTGGCCGTCGATGCCGGCATCGTCACCGAGACCTTTCGCGCCTTTTGCCCATTGCGAATGCGCGTCAACATGTCGGAGATCGGATCAGTCATGCTCATGGTTCAACCCTGCCGCTCACCAGCTCGCCTTCGTCATGCCCGGAATATCGCCCCGCATCGTGGCCTCGCGCAGCTTGTTGCGTCCAAGCCCGAACTTGCGGTAATACCCATGCGGACGGCCCGTGATCGCACAACGGTTCCTGAGCCTAACGGGGCTCGCATCCCGAGGAAGCGCTTGTAGGCGCGTCTGCGCCAGCATCTTCTCCTCATCGGCAGCGTTCGCATCACGAATGATCTTTCGATATTCCGCCCGTTTCTTCGCATAGCGCTTCACCAGCGCGGCGCGTTTAACTTGTCGCATGAGCATCGATTTCTTCGCCATCAGTCAATACCTCTTCAGCCGCGCAACGGGAAGCTGAACGCCTCCAGCAGTGCGCGCCCTTCCTCATCGTTTCTCGCCGTGGTCGTGATCGCAATGTCCAGCCCCCGAATCGCGTCGACTTTGTCGTAGTCGATCTCGGGAAAGATGATTTGCTCTCTGACTCCAAGGTTGTAATTGCCCCGGCCGTCGAACGCCCGCGCGCTCAATCCCCTGAAATCGCGCACGCGTGGCAGCGCTATGCTGATCAGCCGGTCCAGAAACTCGTACATCCGCTCGCTGCGAAGCGTAACCTTGCAGCCGATCGGGACCCCCTCCCTCACTTTGAACGTCGCCACGGATAACCGCGCATTGCAGGGTATGGGCTGTTGCCCGGAAATGCGCTTGAGATCGTCCATCGCGTGATCGAGAACCTTGCGGTCGGCCAGCGCCTCGCCCACGCCCATGTTCAGCGTGACCTTGGAAATGCGCGGCACGGCCATGATGTTCGTGAGCTTGAGCCGTTCCATCAACTGTGGAACGGCCTTGGTGCGGTATAACTCTTGTAAGCGGCTCATCCTAGCTGTCCAATACTTCGCCGTTCGACTTGAAATACCTGACCTTGCGCCCGTCCTCCAGGCGTCGGAAACCGACCCGATCGCCTCTGTCGGATGTCGAGTTGTAGATCATCACGTTGGAAGCGTCGACCGGCATTTCTTTCTCGACGATTCCGCCGGGAACGCCCGCGCTCGGGTTGGGACGCTGGTGCTTCTTCACGACATTGACGTTCTCGACCAATACCCGATCGTCGGCATAGACCCTGAGCACGGTGCCGCGGCGCCCCTTGTCCTTGCCGGCAACGATCACGACTTCATCGCCTTTTCTGATCCGTCTCATCGTGGGTCCTACAGCACTTCCGGCGCGAGAGAAATGATCTTCATGAACTGGCTGGTGCGCAGTTCCCGCGTCACCGGCCCGAATATGCGCGTTCCGATCGGCTCGAGCCTCGCGTTCAACAATACGGCGGCATTGCTGTCGAACCGAATCGCCGAGCCGTCGGGTCGCCGCACACCGTGACTCGTGCGAACGACCACGGCGTGATAGACCTCACCCTTCTTGACGCGACCGCGCGGAATCGCATCCTTGATCGTCACCTTTATGACGTCGCCTATCCTGGCATAGCGGCGCTTCGACCCGCCGAGCACCTTGATACACATGAGCCGGCGGGCACCACTATTGTCCGCCGCGCTTAGCACCGTTTGCGTCTGAATCACTGCTGCGTCCTCACTCAACGACATCCGCGGTTTCAATGATCTCGACGACACGCCATGCCTTGCGTTTAGACAACGGCCGGCACTCAACGATGGCCACCGTATCACCCTGTTTGCAAGCGTTGTCCTGATCGTGAGCGAGCACCTTCGTAGTGCGGCGGACGAACTTTCCATATACGGGATGCCGCTCCAGCCGCTCTATGACCACCGAAACGCTCTTATTCATCTTGTTGCTGACGACACGACCGACGACGAACCGCGCCTTCGCGCCCGCCACCGGATCCTTCGCGCCATCACTTGTGCTGCTGCTCATTTCGCTCGTTCCGTCACGTCGCTGTTGAAGCGCTCTCGCAGAATCGTCTTGATCCTGGCGATGTCCTTTCGAACTTTGCAGGGCTGGTCCGCCCTCGCGGCCTGTCCGGTGGCCGCCTGCATCCGCAGATTGAATTGCTCACGCCGAAGCTTGAGGAGCTCGTCCTGGAGCTCGCCATTCGGCATGCCTCTGAGAGCCTTGATCTTCATTACGCCACCCGCCTCGAGACGAAGCTCGTTGCAATTGGCAGCTTCGCTGCCGCGCGTTTGAAGGCTTGCCTTGCGGTTTCCTCATTCACGCCGGACATCTCATAGAGAACGCACCCGGGCTGCACGAGAGCCACCCAATATTCCACGTTCCCCTTGCCCTTTCCTTGGCGAACCTCAAGCGGTTTCTTGGTCACGGGCTTGTCGGGAAACACACGGATCCAGATCTTCCCGCCGCGCTTGACGTGCCGCGTCATCGCGCGCCTGGCCGCCTCGATCTGGCGCGCCGTCAATCGGCCTCGATCCGCGGCCTTCAGACCGTATTCTCCGAAACTGATCTCGTTGCCTCGCTGGGCGAGGCCTCGATTTCGGCCCTTGTGCTGCTTTCGGAACTTGGTGCGTTTCGGCTGTAACATGTCGCTGGACCTTACTGACGGGAAGCGGGTTCCTGTTGCTCCGCCTGCGCCTCAGTGGAGTCGAAGACCTCGCCACGGAAAACCCATACCTTCACGCCGATGACGCCGTAGGTGGTTTTCGCCTCTGCGAGCCCGTAGTCGATATCCGCCCGCAGCGTGTGTAACGGCACCCGGCCCTCTCGATACCACTCGGAGCGGGCGATCTCGGCGCCGTTGAGCCTGCCGCTGACTCTGACCTTGACGCCCTCCGCGCCCACGCGCATCGTGTTGGTTACCGCCCTGCGCATCGCTCTGCGAAACTGGACCCTACGCTCGAGCTGCTGGGCAATGCCCTCCGCCACCAGCTGCGCGTCCAGCTCCGGCTTCCGGATCTCGGCGATGTTCAGCCGCACGTCGGACAGCGCCATTCCCAGGAACTTGGCCACTTCCACGCGGAGCTTCTCTATATCCTCGCCTTTCTTGCCGATGACGATTCCGGGACGCGCCGTATGAATCGTGATGTTCGCGCGTTTCGCCGGCCGATCGATCTGGATTCGGCTCACGGAAGCTTCCTTGAGCTTTGCTCGGAGCAACTCGCGGATCAGGTAATCCTTATACACATAGTCCGGGAAACTCTGCGAATCGGCATACCACTTGGAAGACCACTCCTTGGTGATTCCCAGCCGAATCCCGATCGGATGCACTTTCTGACCCATGGTTGTTACTCGTCGGCGACTTCTATCGTGATGTGGCTATTACGCTTGATGATCCGGTTGCCACGTCCCTTGGCGCGCGCGTGAAACCGCGCGTAGGTCGGTGCCTCCGCGACCACAATCGTCGAGATCTTGAGCTCGTCGATGTCCGCTCCGTCGTTGTGCTCTGCGTTGGCGATCGCCGATTCCAGCACCTTGCAGACGATCTGAGCAGCCTTCTTGCGACTGAATCGCAATATCGCCAGCGCCTGAGCGACCGACTTGCCGCGAATCTGGTCGGCAACGAGACGGCATTTCTGCGGCGAAATCCGTGCGAAGCGAAGTGTTGCTGCCGTCGACATCCTTATCCCGCTGTTGGTTTGACCTTACGGTCGCCCGAGTGCCCGCGAAACGTGCGCGTCGCTGCGAACTCGCCGAGCTTATGGCCAACCATGTTCTCGGAGATGAGTACCGGAACATGCTGTCGGCCGTTGTGGACCGCGATAGTGAGTCCAACCATGTCCGGAACGATCATCGACCGGCGCGACCAGGTCTTGATCGGCCGGCGATCGTTTTCCTTGGCTGCGCGCTCGACTTTCTTCGCCAAGTGCGTATCGACAAAGGGGCCTTTCCTGATGGATCGGGACATGAATAAATCCTTGTGGTCTCCGTATCGCCCGCGTCTACTTCTGTTTTCTGCCGCGCACGATCATGGCGTTGGTGCGTTTGTTGTTGCGCGTCTTGTACCCCTTGGTCGACACGCCCCATGGCGTCACCGGATGACGGCCTCCGGAGGTCTTGCCCTCGCCGCCGCCGTGCGGATGATCGACCGGATTCATGGCCACGCCGCGAACCGTCGGCCGAACTCCACGCCACCTTTGCGCGCCGGCCTTGCCGAGCTTGCCCAGATTGTGCTCGTAGTTACCGACTTCGCCGACCGTCGCGCGGCAACCGACATGAATCCGGCGCATCTCGCCGGAGCGCAGCCGCAAGGTCGTGTATGCGCCGTCGCGGGCGACTATTTGAGCGGAATTGCCCGCGCTCCTGGCTAGCTGGCCTCCCTTGCCTGGCTTCATCTCCACGCAATGAACCAGCGTGCCCACGGGAATGTTCTTCAGCGGCAAGGCATTTCCCGGCTTGATCGGTGCCTCCGCCCCGGACTGAATCGGCTGCCCCGCCTTGCAGCGGCGAGGAGCCAGGATGTAGCGTCGCTCGCCGTCGCTGTAGAGCACGAGAGCGAGGTGGGCGCTTCGATTCGGGTCGTACTCGATGCGCTCGACGTAGCCGGGCACGCCGTCCTTGTCGCGCTTGAAATCGATGATTCGATAGCGCCGCCGATGACCGCCGCCCTTGTGGCGCACGGTGATCCGCCCGGCGCTGTTCCTGCCGCCGGTGCTGGCCTTGGAGGTCAGCAACGGCTCGTGAGGCTCTCCCTTGTGCAGATCGTTGCGCACCGCACGGACCAGGAAGCGACGCCCCGCGGAGGTTGGTTTGGATTTTCTTACTGCCACGATGGTGTTCCCGGTAGCTCCGCTATTCGGCGCCCATGAACGAGATGTCGTTGCCCGGCGCCAAACGGACGTAGGCCTTCTTCCAGCTCGCTTGTCTGCCGCGGGTCAATCCGTGCCGCTTGATCTTGCCCAATATTCGAACCACGGTGACCCGATCGACCTTGACTTCGAACAACATCTCGACCGCTTCGCGGATCTCCCGCTTGGAGGCATCGAGACGCACCTTGAATACCACCTGATGCTGCTTGTCCGCCGCCGCCGTGGTCTTTTCGGACACGTGGGGACCGAGTATCACGGTCGTCAATCTTTCCTGGTGCGCCGGCCGGCTCATGCCAATCGCTCCTCGAGTATCTTCACCGCTGCGACGGTCATGACGACGCTGTCGTGCTTCGCAAGGCTGACCGGATCGATGGAACGCGCATCGAGCACCTTGACGTGAGGCAGGTTTCGCGCCGCGAGCCAGAGCTTCTCGTCGAAACCTTCCACGACGATGAGCACGTTCTCGATGGCGAGCTCCTTGAGCTTGGTCACGAGCTCTTTCGTCTTGGGTGCCGAAACGGTGAACTCCTCCGTCAAAAGCAGCCGCTGCTGGCGAATCAGCTCGGAGAGCATCGACCGTATCGCGCCGCGGTACATCTTGCGATTGACCTTCTGTGAAAAATCCCGGGGCTGCGCGGCGAAAGTCTTACCGCCACCGACCCAAATCGGGCTCGTCGTCGAGCCCGCACGGGCTCGACCGGTGCCCTTCTGCCGCCAGGGCTTGGCGCCACCGCCCCTCGTTTCGGCGCGATTCTTCTGCGCCTTGGTCCCCGCGCGTCCACCGGCTAAGTAGGCCATGACCACCTGATGGACCAGCGGCTCGTTGAACGCGACGCCGAAAGCCGCGTCCGTCAGCTCGACCGTCGTCTTGGTTCCGTGCAGGCTCAGCTTCATGCGGCTAGCTCTCTTTCGACCGCGTCTTGCCGGCCGGGCGGACGATCACATGGCCTCCAGGCGCACCGGGAACGCCACCCTTGACCAGAATCAGGTTCCGCTCGGCATCGACACGCACGACTTCCAGATTGGGAACCGTGCGCCGCACGTTGCCGAGATGTCCGGCCATTTTCTTCCCCTTCCAGACTCTGCCGGGCGACTGATTCTGACCAATCGATCCGGGCGCTCTGTGGGACAGGGAGTTGCCGTGACTGCTGTCCTGCGAGCTGAAGTTGTGCCGCTTGATGGTGCCGGCGAAGCCCTTTCCCTTGGATGTACCGGTGACGTCCACACGTTGCCCGTGGACGAACCGATCAACTTTGAGCTCGGTACCGGCCGCAAGATCGCCGCCTTCGTCGTCGCCGAGCCGGAACTCCCAGAGCCCGTCTCCGGGTTGGGCCTGAGCCTTGGCGAAATGCCCGGTCAGCGGCTTTACGACCCGACGCGGCTTGCGACTGCCGACGGTCACCTGCACAGCCCGATAGCCGTCGACGTCGACGTTCTTGAGCTGGGTAACCCGGTTGGGCAAGGCCTCGATCACGGTGACCGGGACTGAGTCTCCGTCCTCCGTGAATATGCGGGTCATACCGCACTTGCGGCCAACTAGACCGATCGGCATTTGTCTATATCCTCTGTATCCGCGCCGGCTACGTTCGGCCGGTGCTTCAGCCAGCGCCCCTTCCGTGCGCTGGCACCGATAGCGGTCCTGGCGGGGCGACCCGCCCGTAACCGCTACTGCTGATGGTCGGACCTTCTCGGTCGAATTCTCCGCCGGCCCCAAGCACCAAATCGGCCCGGCAGGACGAGCCTGGCCGGGCCAACGGGAAGCCGCTTATTATAGCACCGAGGCCGCCCGGTTCAACGCCCTCAATTGAGCTTGATCTGAACGTCCACGCCCGCCGGCAGCTCGAGCCGCATGAGCGCGTCGACGGTCTTATCGGTCGGGTCGACGATGTCCATGAGCCGCTTGTGGGTCAGCAGCTGATACTGATCCCGGGCGTCCTTGTTGACGTGCGGGGAGATCAGCACCGTATAGCGCTCGACCTTGGTCGGCAGCGGAATCGGTCCCCGGACCGTCGCCCCGGTACGTTTCGCCGTCTCCACGATCTCCTTCGCCGACCGGTCGATCAGGCGATGGTCGAAGGCCTTGAGCCGGATTCTGATATTCTGGTTCGTCGCCATGTATGTCTACCTACCTTAACCGATGGTGTCGGCATCGTCGTCTCTCGACAAACGCCCTCCGGCTCTGAGGATTATTGGCCATGCCGCAACAATCCTCGATCGAGCTACTGTCTCAATTCCCGCCTGCGCTTCCTCACTCGATGATCTTCGAGACGACGCCCGCACCCACGGTGCGGCCACCCTCCCGAATCGCAAACCTCAACCCGTCCTCCATCGCAATCGGCGCTATCAACTCCACCTTCATCTGG
>Ga0214471_10000192_pt1 | contig 56281 bp, 55 predicted proteins | sample RVTome_5_FD_207665 | JGI IMG/M metagenome (GOLD analysis project Ga0214471, IMG submission 207665) | Soil microbial communities from uranium-contaminated site in the Upper Colorado River Basin, Wyoming, United States - RVT142D155 | ecosystem: Environmental > Terrestrial > Soil > Contaminated >... | reverse complement strand
GGCGGCGGCGGTCGGCGTGTCGGCCGACGCGGTGCTGGCAGGTGCGGCGGCGGCGGCAGCCGACCTGGAAAAGGTGATTCGGGGAGTGCTCCGGAAGATGCGTTAGGACATCCGTTTGCGGGTCTTCGGTATTTCGTATGAGTTGTCACAGGTCCGATGCCCAACCCCCGGGGGGTCGGGGCCGCTCACGGAAACCGTTGCGGCCTGGCCAATGCTCGGGTCGCGCGATCTGGAACCTGTCGCGGGTGCCGCGAGCCCTCCGCGTCCTCTGCGCTCTCTGCGGTCCAACGCGGGGGGGGAGGGGAGGGGCGATGCCGAGGCACGTAGTTTTCACGGGGGTTCCGTGTAACCCTTTTCCGCCACACCGTGTCCCAAGAATGAAGACCGATCCAGGCCTGACACCCGAGGGGAACCGGTTGGACGAACGCGCGTTGATTCAACGGGTGCTGGATGGGGACGCGGCGGCGGAGCGAAGCCTGTACGAGGCGCACGTCGATCGGGTGTATCGGCTGGCGTATCGAATGACAGGCGACGACGACCTGGCGCAGGACTGTACACAGGAGGTGTTCATCCGGGCGTTCGATCGGCTGGGTGACTTCAGAGGCGATGCGGCGCTCAGCACGTGGCTGCACACCATCACCCACACGGTGGTGCTGAACACGATCCGCAAGGTAAAGCGGTTTCGGACACGGGAGGTCGGGTTGGAGGGGGCCGGAGCATTGGCATCGCGAGACCGTGTGGCGAACCCCGACCTGCGCGAGCGGCTGCACGAAGCGATCGACAGCCTGCCGGACAAGTATCGGATGGTGTTCGTGATGCACGACGTCGACGGGTATACGCATGAGGAGATCAGTAGGGCGCTCGGGACCAAGACCGGGACCACCAAGGCGCAGCTCTTCCGCGCGCGGGCGAAGTTGCGCGACGCCCTTTCGGCATTTGCAGGGGAGTGGGCCGTATGACTGACGACACGCGGATGGATAACGATCAATTCGATCATCGGCTGCGACAGATGGCGGCGGACTACAACGCGCCGCCGCCGACGCCCCGGGAGGAGATCTGGGCGGGGATCCAGGCCCGGCGCCTGGAGCGGCCCCGGCGCGGGCGGATCCGGCGGTTCCCGGTCTGGCAGGTGGTCACCGGGATCGCGGCGGTGCTGGCCATCGGGATCGCCCTTGGCCGCGGCACCGTCCGGACAAGCGGCACGGTACCGGCCCTGGCGACGAACGACCCGGGTGTCGAGCTGGCCGCCGTGAGTCAGGTGGCCTACCGCGTGGCCGCGAGCGAGCATTTGTCACAGGTCGAGACGTTCCTCACGTTCTTTCAGACGGAAACGCGGAACGGGCGACTCTCGGAATCGGACTATCACAGGCCGGCGCGGGCGTTGCTGCGCCAGACCCGGCTGTTGCAGGACTCGCCGATCGCGGAGGACCTGGCGTTGCGGACGTTGCTCGACGACGTGGAGTTGGTGTTGATGCAGATCGGGCAGTACTCGTCGGATCGGGTGGAAGATCTCGACTTCATTGATCACGGAATTGAACAGCGAAGCGTACTGCTCAAGTTGCGTTCGGCCGTTCCGGCCGGACCGGCGCACGTGGCTTCGCAAGGAGCACTATAATGCGGCGCATCGTTACCCTTCTCGTGCTCGGCGCGGTGGCCACGCCATTGGCGGCGCAGCGGGCGTCTTCCCACCCGACACCGGAGCGTATCACCGACGCGGCGCCGGCCCCGTGGCTCAGGCAGGATCCGGCGGACTCGTTATATCAGCTGGCACGCAACGCGCTCAACCGCGGGGACTACCGCGAAGCGGTCACCCAGTTTCGCCAGCTGCGGGATTCGTTTCCGCGCTCGGGATACGCGGGTGATGCCCACTACTGGGAAGCGTTCGCGCTGCACCGGTTGGGCTCAGCAAGCAACCTGAAGGACGCGGTGGCACTGCTTGACCGGCAGGCCGCGCGGTATCCCGAGTCGCGGACCGTACGTGAAGCACGCGAACTCCGGGTACGGATTCGCGGCCAACTTGCGCAGCTCGGCGATGCCGCCGCTGCGGAGGACATCGCCGGCATCGCGGCGGAAACATCCCGTTCTGTGGCGGAAACGGATCGCGCTGCCGCGGAAACGTCCCGTGCGGCGGCGGAGATCAGCCGTGCGTCGGATGAGGCGGCGCGCGGCGTCGCCCGTCAGCGCTCCTCGCGGCGTTCCGGCGAGTGCGACGACCAGGACGACGAACGACTCGCCGCGCTGAACGCGTTGCTCCAGATGCGCTCGGAGCAGGCGCTTCCCATCCTGCGTCAGGTCCTGGAACGGCGCGATGAGGGCTCGATCTGCCTGCGTCGCAAGGCGGTGTTCCTGGTCTCGCAGAAGCGGTCGGCCGAGACCGCGGCGATCCTGCTCAACTCGGTCCGCTCCGATCCGGACGGCGAGGTCCGCGAGCAGGCGGTGTTCTGGCTGTCCCAGGTGAACACGCCGCAGGCGACGGCGGCGCTGGATTCGATCCTCCAGAACGCCGCCGATCACCAGCTGCAGGAGAAGGCGATCTTCGCATTGTCCCAGCAACGCAGTGACGCGGCGGGCCGCGCGTTACGCGATCACCTCGAGCGTCCGGCCACGCCGGACGACCTGAAGGAGAACGTCATCTTCTGGCTGGGTCAGCGCCGGTCGGAGGAAAACGGGCGGTACCTGCGGGAGTACTATGGCAGGACGAGCAATCCGGAGCTGAAGGAAAAGGTCATCTTCTCGCTGTCTCAGATGGGGCTGGAGGAGAACGCGCGCTGGCTGATGTCCATCGCAGTGGACGAGACCCAGCCGATCGAGGTCCGAAAGAACGCGTTGTTCTGGGCCGGTCAGATGCGGCAGGTGAATGTCGACGATTTGGCCGCGCTGTACGATCGCGTACAGCATCGGGACATCAAGGAACATCTGATCTTTGTGTACTCGCAGCGGCGGGAGACCGCCGCGGTCGACAAGCTCATGGACATCGTACGGAACGAGACCGACCGGGAGTTGCGCGGCAAGGCGATTTTCTGGCTTGGGCAGTCACGCGATCCACGCGTCGGGCCGTTCCTGCTGGAGATCATCAACAAATGAGACGGACGCACGTCGGTCCGAATGCGCGGTGGGGCGGCCGGGCGATTGCGCTGATCGCCATGGCTGCCGCCGCCCCGCCGATCCAGGCTCAGTCGATCGCGCAGCGGGTTTCCCGGGTGCGGGACGGGGATGTGCGGATGAGCTTCGCGACCCGGCCGGGTGTGTGTGGGCACGGCCGGAACATCATGACCTTCCACGACACGGACGATTGGGAAGGCACCTGTTCGCCGGGACCGGCTCGCGTGGTCCTGACGTTTCGCGGTGGGGCGCTGGTGGATGTCGACGTGTATGTGGGCGGGCGTTGGCGCCCTGCCCGCGACGACGTGGTGGATCTCGGCACGGTTCCGGCGGCGTCGGCGGCCGAGTATCTCCTCACCCTCGCGTCGCAGACGACCGGTCACGCGGGGAAGGAAGCCATTCTTCCGGCTACCCTTGCCGATTCCGCCGAAGTGTGGCCGGACCTCCTGCGCATCGCCAAGGACCGCGATCTGCCGCCCGGCACCCGCAAGGCCGCCGTCTTCTGGCTCGGCCAGGCTGCCGGTGAGGAGGCGCTGGGGGAGCTGACGAGCCTGATCGACGACGACAACGCCGACCGGGACCTGCAGGAACAGGCCGTGTTTGCGCTCTCACAGCTCCGACATGATGAGGGCCTCCCGGCGCTGATCGAAATCGCCCGGAACCACCGGGACCGGCGTGTTCGGCGTCGCGCGATGTTCTGGCTCGGCCAGTCGGACGATCCGCGCGTCATCGCGCTGTTCGAGGAGATCCTGCTGCACCATTGAACGGTCCACCGCGTTTTCCCACCGGGCCGGAGCCGGGGTAAGTTTCCCTGACTTCGGCCGATTCCTTTTCAGGCAGCAGGAGCCACCTCATGCGCCGCGCCACTCCCAAGCCGGTCCCGTTCGCCCTCATGTTGGTCACGATGCTCCTTGCCTTCGCGCGGTGCGCCGTCAACCCCGCGACCGGCGAGCGACAGCTGTCGTTCATCGGCGAGACCGGTGAGATCGCCATGGGGCGGGAATACGACCAGCAGGTCGTGGCGCAGATGGGTCTATACCCCGATCAGGCACTGCAACAGTACATCCAGCAACTCGGCAGCCGCCTTGCGGCCACATCGGAGCGTCCCGACCTGCCGTGGACATTCCGGGTGGTCGATGACCCGGTGGTCAACGCGTTCGCGCTGCCCGGCGGGTTCATCTACATCACCCGCGGCATCCTGGCGCACTTTCAGTCCGAGGCGGAATTGGCGGCCGTCCTCGGACACGAGATCGGCCACGTGACCGCACGGCATTCGGTGAACCAGGCGAGCAAGCAGCAATTGGCGCAGATCGGATTGGTGGTGGGCATGGTGTTGAAACCGGAGTTGCAGCAATACGCCGGTGTGGCCAGTGCCGGTCTCGGCCTGCTGTTCTTGAAGTACGGACGTGATGACGAGCGCCAGGCCGATGACCTCGGATTGCGATACATGCGACGCGCGAACTACGACGGGCGCCGTATGCCGAACGTCTTCTCGATGCTCGAGCGGGTCAGTCAGGCGAGCGGCGGAGGCGGAACGCCGGAGTGGTTGTCGACCCACCCCAACCCCGAGAATCGTCGTGAGCGGATCGAGCGGGCCATCACGACCCTGCCGACCGATTCGCTCGGCACGCTCGTCAATGCGGAGTCGTACCTGAGGAGGCTCGACGGCCTCATCTTCGGCCAGAACCCGCGCGACGGGTTCTTCCGCGGTAGCGACTTCTTCCAGCCCGACCTCGCGTTCCGCTTCACCTTTCCGCAGGGGTGGACGACGCAGAACCAGCGCAACGCGGTGGTTGGGGTGAGCGCGAGCGAGGATGCGCTCGTTCAGGTCACGATCGCGCAGGAAGCCGGTCCCGCGTCCGCCGCGCGCGCGTTTTTCGCGCAGGAAGGCGTGTCCGGGACGCCGTCGGCGAGCAGCATCAACGGCCTCAACGCCGAAGGGGGTGACTTCGCGGCGGCGATCGAAGGTGGGACGCTGCAGGGCCGCGTGATGTTCGTCTCGTACGGCGGGAACGTGTATCGCCTGATGGCGTATGCCGGCGAGGCCGGCTGGCCCGCCCAGGCGGCGACCGCCACGGCGGCCATCCAGTCGTTCCAGCGCCTCACCGATCAGACCATGCTCGCCGTCCAGCCGATCCGGCTCGACATCATCACGCTCGATGCGCCGCTCACGGTGGCGGAGTTTGCACGGCGCTACGCCTCGCCGGTATCCGCCGAGGTCGTCGCCTTGGTCAATCAGCGGTCGGCCGACGGCCGGCTTCCCCGTGGCCTCGCCAAGGGTATGGAAGGCCAGCGGCTCCCGTGAGGATGGCCGTCGCGGTCGGGTTCGCGTTGATCCCGCCACGCCGCTTGCCTGGGCGGTTGCAGTCTTTTTCACGATGACGCCGGGGCGGCTGGCCGCCGGCTCAGCGGCCCTTCGTTACGGACCTGTGACCGACGGCTCCTCGCGGTGGTTGGGCGGCGTCTGCATCTTTAGGTAGCGACACGTCAGAAAGAGGTCTCTCACCTCCATGTCCGAAAACGGGTTTCCGCCGCTGGCGGCCATCGACGTCGGTACCAATTCCATCCGGCTGGTTGTCGCCCAACCGGAGCGGGATGGGACGTATCGCGTGCTCGATGAGGAGCGCGAGATGACGCGGCTCGGGGAGGGCTTGGCGCGGACCGGCCGACTGGCGGACGCGAACATGGAACGCTCCCTCGAAACGATAGGCCGCATGAAGGCCATCGCGGACGGGGCCGGCGTGACCGAGTTGCGGGCGGTGGCCACCAGTGCCGTTCGTGAGGCGAAGAACGGGGTCGACTTCAAGCGGTATGCGTGGCGCCGCCACCGGGTGCGCCTCGAAGTGATTTCGTCCGACGAGGAGGCGCAACTCGCGTTTGCGAGCGCCATGCGGCGGTTCAACCTCGAAGGCCGGTCGGTGGCGGTCGCGGATATCGGCGGGGGGAGTCTGGAGGTCGTCCTCTCCGCGGGCGAGGTCGTCGATCAGGTACGCTCGCTCCAGCTTGGGGCGGTACGTTTGACCGACCGGTTTGCCCGATCCGATCCATTGAAACCGCGCGATTGGCGCCGGCTGCGCCGAGCCATCGACCGGGCGATCCGGGACGAGATCGGCGAGCCTCCGTTCACGGTGGAAGTGATGATCGGCAGCGGCGGGACGTTCAGCGCGCTCGGGGGCATGGTCCGGTTCGAGCACGAGGGCCGGGAGGGCACCCCGCACGGCTACGCGATCACCCGGTCGGAGGTCACCCGGTGGCTGGCGCGGCTGTTGGAGATCCCCGTCGCCGGCCGTCGGCGCCTCTCGGGTCTGCCACCGCAGCGGGCCGACATCATCGTTGCCGGGACGGCGGTCATCGCGCGTCTTGCCAAGCATCTCGCCTGCCGCCAGATCATCGTGAATGACGGCGGCGTGCGGGATGGGGTCTTGCTCGGCATGATCGCCGATCGGGGACTGGCAACGGCCGTGCCGATTGCGCCGCCCGATCGGATGGATCGGGTCCGGCGGTTTGCCAAGAAATGCCGCGCGAACGAATTGCACGGCGAACAGGTGGCACGGCTTGCGGGCCGGCTGTTCGACGGCCTGCAACGGCGGTACCGGCTGCCGGCATCTGGGCGGGAGGTGTTGGTCGCCGCCGCCTTACTGCACGAGATCGGGTTCTTGATCAACCACGCCAAACACCATAAGCACGCCTACCACCTGATCATGCACAGCGATCTGGCAGGATTCTCATCCCGAGAGGTCGAGTTGATCGCCAATGTGGTCCGGTACCACCGGCGTGCGTTCCCGCGGAAGTCACATGAGAATTTCCAGCGGCTCGACGCCGCCGATCGTCGGCTCGTCTTGCGGCTGGCCGCGGTCCTGCGGGTTGCGGCGGCGCTGAACCGCAGTCACACCCAGCTCGTGCAGGACGTTCGAACCCGCACCCGACGCGATCGGGTTCGCGTGGTGCTCGTATCATCGGAAGAACCGTCGGTCGAACTGTGGGACGCGCGGCGCAAGGTGCACCTATTCCAGGAAGCGTTCGATACGCGACTGACGTTCGGGTGGGAGCAGGTGGATGCGGAGCCTGGTCGGGATCTGCAGGTGGTCCGCGGCGCGAGGCGGCGGGCCGCCGGGAGAGGCAGGCGATGAGTCGCCGCATCAAGCCTCGCTACACGGCGGACTGCTATTTCAACCGCGAGGTGAGTTGGCTCGCCTTCAACGAACGCGTGCTCGACGAGGCCGCTGATCCGTCCAATCTGTTGCTCGAACGCTTGAAATTCCTCGCGATCGTCTCGAGCAACCTGGACGAGTTCTTTGAGATCCGCGTGGCGGGACTCCAGCAGCAGCTGTCCGCGGGGCTGGAACCCCAGGACTACGGCGCCGACGGGCTCGGGCCGGCCGAGGTGCTCGAAGCGATCGAGCGGCGGACGCATGATCTCGTCGACCGGCAGTACGCGGTGTTACGCCACGAAATCCTGCCGGGGCTTGCCGCCTGCGGTATCGAACGCGTGCGGTACGACGACCTCTCGCTGAGCGAGCGGCGATATGCCGACCGCCTGTATCACGCCGAAGTGCACCCGGTGATGACGCCCCTGGCCATTGATCCGGGGCATCCCTTCCCGCACGTGCACAACAAGAGTCTCAACATCCTGCTGCGGATTTCTCGTCCCCACGGTGACGACGGGCCCCAGGAGTTCTTCGCGGTGGTGCAGGTGCCCGGGGTACTCGATCGGATCGTGATCCTCCCCCATGACGGACCGGGAATCCGGTTCCTGCTGCTGGAGGATCTGATTTGTGCGCACCTCGAAACGCTGTTCGGCGGGTTTGCGGTGCTCGACCATACGATATTCCGGGTCACCCGTAACACGGACCTCGCGATCGACGAGGATGATGCCGACGACCTGCTGCTCACGATCGAGGAGTCGTTGCGGCAGCGCATTCGCGGGGAGGCGGTGCGCATCGGCGTGTCGGCCGACGCGGGTGAGTCGTTCGTCGCCATGCTGCAGGAGGCGCTGGATGTGAGGCCACGCGAGGTCTATCGGATCGACGGTCCGGTCGACCTGACGTCGATGATGCAACTCTACCGCGTGGACGGGTTCCGCGAATTGCGGGACGAGCCGCTGGTCCCACGCGTGCCGGCGCCGTTTGCGGCTGCGGAGAACATCTTCGATCTGATTCGTGGACAAGACATCCTGGTCCATCATCCGTACGAATCGTTCGGTGTGGTCGTCGATTTCATCGAGGCGGCGGCCGCCGATCCCAATGTGCTGGCCATCAAACAGACGCTATACCGGACGAGCGTGCCGAGCCCGATCATCAACGCGTTGGCGCGCGCGGCGCAGAACGGCAAAGAGGTCACGGCGTTGGTCGAGCTGAAGGCACGCTTCGACGAGCGGAACAACATCGTGTGGGCCCGCTCACTCGAGGACGCCGGCGTGCATGTCGTGTACGGGGTGGTGGGGCTCAAGACCCACTGCAAGGCCGCCCTCGTGGTGCGGCGCGAGTCCGGGGTCCTGCGGCGCTACGTGCACCTGTCCACGGGGAACTACAACCCGATCACCGCCCGCGTCTACACCGACCTCGGGTTGTTCACCGCCGACCAGGCCTTCGGCGACGACACGACCCAATTGTTCAACTTGTTGACCGGGTACTCCCAGAGCCACGAGTGGCGCAAGCTGGTTCTCGCGCCGACGGTCATGCTGGAGCGGGTCATCGGGTTGATCGGGCGCGAGCGACGCCATGCCCTGGCGGGCAGGTCGGCCCGGATTGTCGTCAAGATGAACGCCCTGGTCGAACCGTCGGTCATCGATGCGCTCTACGGCGCCTCGCAGGCGGGCGTGAAGATCGATCTGTTATTGCGCGGGATTTCGTGTTTGCGGCCCGGTGTCCCCGGGATGTCGGAGAACATTCGCGTCACCAGCGTCGTGGACCGTTTTCTCGAGCACTCGCGGATCTTCTACTTCGAGAACGCCGGGGAGCCGGATGTCTTCCTCGGCAGCGCGGACTGGATGCCACGCAACTTCTTCAGGCGCATCGAGGTGATGTTCCCGATCGCGGATCCACGGCTGCGCCGTCGTATCGTGGAGGAGATCCTGCCCGTGGCGCTCGCGGAAAACGTCAAGGGCCGCGTGCTGGGATCGGATGGCGCAGACGTCCGCCCCGGCCGGCGTGGTGACGAGGTCGCATTCCGGTCACAACAGGTGTTCCAGGAAATTGCCCGCGACGCCATCCGGGATGACCACGCCGCGCCGCGCACGTTCACCCCGCTGGTGCGTCCCGCGGACGCCGCCGCCGCTGCGTCCCGGCAGAGCGCTTGAGGAGCTACTGCGCGAGGCGCTCATTGACGTAGGCGGCATCGCCGGTCACTTCACGCTCTAACAGCGGCCGCATCCAATCGGGAATGACGACCGCGGTATCCGCCGTCGGGAGTTCGATCTCCGCGAGAACCAGATCGCGGTCCTGAAAGACATCGATCTCCCAGGTGCTCCCCTCCGCGGGAACGTGGTAGCGCCGCTTCCGCACCCGCCGTCCCTCGGTCAGTGGCCATAGCGCTTCGAACACGTCCCGGGTCGTCTCGTCTTCCAGCTCGACCCGTTCGATCCCGGCGCCGAACTTGAGGGTGCGAAACCACCGTTCCGTTCCTTCGGCCCGCACTACCCTGAGGCGGTCGCGCAGGCGCGTGCCGGGGATCCACCCCTGGTGGATCTCGTCTGCCCGCGTTGCCATGGCCTCCACGCCGTCGGGCACGGCCGAGAGCAGAAACTTGCGCTCGACTTCCGCCGCCGCGCTCCCGCTCAACGCGAGCACGTCGCCCGTCTCACGCAGCGGGCCCAACCACGTCGCGCCGTGGTCGAACAACCACGCACGACTGAGCTGGGCGAACAACGCGTCGCGTCGCGCACGGGCGCGCGCGGCCAGCGCCAGCAGGCCGAGCCGTTCGTCGCGCCGTCGGGCCCGGTCGAAGTCGGCCTGCCGTCCCTCGAGCGCGAGGCTGTGGAGTTGGCGCGTCTTGTCGCGCGCGACCCGGGTCAGCGCATCGGCGAGCAGCTCCTCCATCACGTGCATATCGTGTAGATCGCCAAGCAGGTCCTGCAGCCGTTTCACCGCCTTGACGGCCTGCTTGCCCTCCGTGACCGCGGCGGCCGCCGGTTCGAGAAGATACCGCAGCCGTTTGGCCATGATCCGGGCGTCGTGCGCCTGATCCACGTCGTCAGGCTGCCGGACCTCACGCAACCGATCGCCCAGGAACTTCGCGTGGTCGCGCAGCAGCATCCCGAACGCGCCCTGATAGGGCGGAGACGCCGATCGCTCGACCTCTTCGTCGAGTCGCAATCGGATGAGCCGTGCCACGCGCTGGCAGTCCCGGCGCACCGCCTTGCGTGCCGCCGCGTACGACGTGCGTTTGATCTGGCCGAGGATCCGCAGCAGCCAGTTCAGTCCCGCGCGTTCGGACCGGCGCAGGCCGTCGCGTTGGGCCGCCAGCCACGCAATCTGGACTTCGGCGTCGCGACCGGCGTTGGTCGCGCGACCCAGCGCGCGCAGCCCCCGTAGCACTCGTTTGGTCGCGAGGCGCTTCACCCAGGGCCGATAGGCCCGCACCAGCGTGCGCAGGCGTCGAACCGCGACCCGAAAATCGTGCAGGGCCTCCGGATCGCGACCGAGTCGAGCCAGCGCCGCGGTCGCCCCGTCGAGATGTGAGGTGGCAATGATCCGTACCGCCGCCGTGACGCGTTGGCCGAGGAGGTCCGCCCCGCTTACCGGCCGCGAGCGATCAGACGGAGTTGCTTGGGTGTCAGGAGCCAATCCAGTGATCCTCCGCCAAGGGAGATGGTGTCTGGGAAGGTCAGCAGGCAGGCAGCGCCCTTCTTGAGGACGAGCAGGGGCCGCGACGATCCCGTGACGCAGTAGGCCGCCAGATGGCTGAGATCAGGTTCGTGGCCAACGCCTGCGACCACACCGCGGGCGCCGGCCGCATCGGCCCACGCGATGAAGTCGGCGGGGTCCCCACCGTGCGCGAGTACGTCGGCGTCGATCGGGTCGATCCCGTAGGTCCCAGCGACGATGTCGGCGGTTTGGCGTGCGCGCACGAATGGGCTGGTGGCGAGGAGATCGATCCGCGGCACGAGCGCGCGCAGGGCTTCCGCGTGCTCGCGCATCTTGGCCCGACCCTCGCCGGTGAGCGGACGGGCCCCGTCGGGCTGTCCGGTGCGCGCGAAGACCGTGCGGTCTTCGGCGATAGCGTGGCGGATCAGGAGCAGCTGGGCGGGCACTACCCGTGCCTGGTGTCCACGTCGTGCGCCAGCGTGCCGCGCGGCGACCGCAGGTAGACGAACGGGGTGTGATCCAGAAAGTTGGCGACCCGGGACAGGTAGATGTCGGCGTACCGCTCGACTTGGCGCGCCAGCAGGCTCTCTTCGTTACCGGCTCGCATCAGCATCCCCCAGTGCGGATGGCTTACGCCGCTCGCCGCACCGGCCAGTGGGGCAATCCGGCGGTCCAGGCTCTCCAACGTCTTCCGTAACGACGTGACGCGGCTTCCAATCTCCCGCTTCGTCTTGCCGACCGGCGGGCCATACCCTTTGCGCAACCGCTGCAACGACAGCCGGGTGTTGGACAACGTGAACTCGAGCGCTTCCTTCTCCGCCATCAACCCATCCAGCTCCGCGCGCCGGCCGGCGAACTCGGCTTCCGCCGCCAGGTCGTCTTCCAACTCGCGCAGCACCAGAGCCGTCCGCCAACGCAGGATATCCTTGCTCACATGCACGTCGGCAAACAGATGGTCACCGACGAACAGGATCTCGTCACCGGTCAGCGCGACGTGCTGTTCCACCATCTGCGCGTTTCCGCCCACATACGCCCCGCCGGTCTCGAATTGGCGCACCGGCCGCAGGCGGCCTTCCTCATCGATCACCTCGAACGCGGGACTGCGCGACGAGAAGAAATCGGGTTTGCGGGCCTGGGCGATGACGAGGTCGAACAGGTCTCGCCACGTCTTGCCATCCGGGAGGAACCGGTCGAACGCGTATGCCATCATGACGTCGGTGTACTCCCACTCCGAGTTGGTAATGAGGAGCAACCGCTTGCCGGCCTGCTGCTGATCGAGCAGGGCGAGTGGCGTGTCCGCGTCCAATTCAACGAACCGGTCGGGTGCCGCGGCAATTTCCGCTTTGAGGATCCCCTCCAGGTGCGCCTCGTCGAGCCCGTGCTTCACCTCCGAGTACAGATCACCGTATCCCAACACTTCCGGCAACCCGCGTGCGTCGAGCCGGTCGACCAATTGCGAGTACAGGCATCCCTCGGACAGGGAGAACAGCGTATTCAGGAAGACGAACCGGGGCGTCGCGAGGTCGATGATCTCACGGGCGTACAGGCGGCGTTGATCCTCGAACGCCAGCGGTCGCGTGCCGTGGAAGGCCTGTTTGACGTAGCCGAACCGGTTGGCCTTGACCACGTTGCCGAGGTCGGTGTCGATGACGAGCCCGCGTACCACGAGGGCGGGGTCGAATTCGAGATCGGCCACCGGCCAACCGCGTTGTTGCATCTTCTGCTTCGCGTAGGTATAGGCGCGTCGCTCCCACTCATCCACGTGGTAGTGGATGAGGGTATAGTCCATATCGTATCCGATGGCCTGGATCGACCGCATGTTGAGCGTGCGGTTGCAGAAGATGCCGCGCCGGTGGGGTGGCGGAACCGCGTTGGTCATGACGGAATCTAGCCCGCGTTCCGGGAGACCGGGGTGAAATGATTCAGCGGGCCCTGTCCGCCGCCGAGCCCCGGCGCGGTGGCTATCGCGCGATGCACGAAGTCGAGTGCGCGCGCAACAGCATCCGCCAGCGGATCACCCAACGCCAGTCCGGCGGTGATCGCCGCCGATAGCGTACAGCCGGTTCCATGGGTGGATGCCGTGTCCAACCGCCGCGCGGTGAATACGCGGACGGCCGTGGCGGTGACCAGCACGTCCGTCACCTCGCGGCCGGCGCCGTGTCCCCCTTTGATGAGCGCAGCCCGGGCGCCCAACGCAACCAGGGCGCGCCCGGCACGCTCCATCTGTTCGGGACTCTCCACGGTCGCGTCGGTCAGGATGGCTGCTTCAGCGAGATTGGGTGTGACCAGTGTGGCGAGCGGCACGAGCGAATCGCGGACGGTGCGCTCGGCGTTCGCATCGAGCAGCCGGTCGCCCGAGGTCGCGACCATCACGGGATCGCACACGTAGTGCGGAAACCGGTGATCGGCGAGGGCTGCCGCGACCACGTTGACGAGTTCGACGGTGGCCAGCATGCCGGTCTTGACGGCCGCGGGCGGCAGATCGGCGGCCACCGCGTCGAACTGCGCGCGGACCGCGTCCGGCGCGATCGGATAGACCGCCTGTACGCCACGTGTGTTCTGCGCGGTCACCGCGGTGATCACGCTGGTGCCGAACACGCCAAACTGATGAAAGGTCTTCAGGTCGGCCTGGATGCCGGCTCCGCCGCCCGAATCGGAGCCCGCGATCGTGAGCGCGATGCGCGTCATGGGACGTGCCCTCGGCGCCACGAGGCGATATGATTGATCCCGAAGAGAGAGGCCATGGGTTCTAATCTGGTATCACTGGTTCGCGATCTCCAACGCCGCCGCGGCCGGAAGCGCCGGGCCTTGACCGTTGCCGAAGGGATCCGGCTGGTGGAAGAGGCGCTGTCGGCCGGTGTCACGGTGCGTGGCGCGCTCGTGACGGCGTCGGCCACGGCGGGGGCCCGAGGCGCCGCCCTGGTCGCCAGCCTTGCCGCTCACGCGATTCCGGTCGAGCTCGTGGAGGACGCGCTGTTCGGCGAACTGGCGGACACCGAAAACCCCCAGGGGGTGTTGGCCGTCATCGACCCGCGACGGTGGTCGCTCACCGACGTGACGCCGGCCCGCCGTGCGCCCGTCCTGGTGCTGGACGGGGTGCAGGATCCCGGGAACGTCGGCAATCTGGTTCGAACCGCTTTCGCGCTCGGTGCGGCAGGCACCCTCATGCTGAGGGGGACCGCCGACACGGCGAATCCCAAGGTCGTCCGCGCCGCCATGGGGGCGACCTTCAAGTTCCCCATCGTCCCGCTGAGCGACGGCGAATTCACCACCTGGGTGGCGAGAGAGGGGATCGAGGTGTGGTCGGCCGCAACCGAGGGAACGCCGTTCGCTCGGGCAGCCGTGCCCGACCGGCTCGCCATCGTGGTGGGCAACGAGGGGGCGGGCGTTCGGCCGCACCTGCGTGCCGTCGCCTCCCGCCAGGTGGCCATTCCGCTGGCACGTGGCGCGGAGTCGCTCAACGTGGCCGTGGCCGCCGGGATTCTGCTGCATGAGGTCGTCCGTGGCGCTTGACCTGTGGACCGCTGGTGCCGCCGCCCTGCTGGGTGGCGCCCTCGGCAGCTTTCTAAACGTCTGCGTGTATCGCCTCCCGCTGAGCCGGTCGGTCGTCTCCCCGCCGTCCAGCTGCCCGTCGTGCGGCAGCCGTATTGCGTGGTTCGATAACGTGCCGGTTCTCGGATGGCTGTGGCTTGGTGGCCGGTGCCGGGCCTGCCACGCGCCGATTTCCGTACAGTATCCGTTGGTCGAGGCCTTGATCGCGGGCGTCTGGGCCGCCGCGTTTGGCTGGATCGGGTTGGGATGGGAGGCCCTGGCGGCGGCGGTATTTCTGACCCTGCTGGTAGGAATCGCGCTGACCGATGTCCAGACCTATATCATCCCCGACGAATTCACGATCGGGGGCGCGGGCATCGGACTCGTGCTCGCGGGATTGCGGGGATTGGACGCGCTCGCGCCGGCGCTGCTCGGTGGAGTCGTCGGGTTTGTCTTGCTCTACGCGGTTGCCTGGGCCGGGGAGAAGCTGTTCAAGAAGGAGGCGATGGGGGGCGGCGACATCAAGATGATGGCGATGGTCGGTGTGTTCGTGGGGTGGAAGGGCGTGCTGTTGACCGTGTTCGGCGGGGCACTGTTCGGCACCATCGTCTTCGTCCCGATCACGATGATCCGGCCGAACAAGCTGGTGCCGTTCGGCGTCTTCCTGGCGATGGGCGCTGCGCTGGCCTTCCTGGCCGGCGAGCCCATTTACACCTGGTATCTGGGGTTCCTACGGGGGTCGTGAGCGGTTTCAACCTTTTGGGGTGTACCCTCGTCCAATCAGGTGCATGAGGAACGCCACCGCCCGGGAGTTCAGGCTGACGGACGATACGCAGGTCCCTGACGAGACGGTGGATGTCGCGCTGGCGGCCAGTGGGGATGGGCACGCGTTCGAGCGGCTCTACCGCACCCACGTGGCCCGGATCCACAGCCTCGCCCGCCGGATGGTCGGACCGGAGCAGGCCGACGAGCTCACGCAGGACGTGTTCGTCCGGGCGTGGGAGAAGCTCGGGACCTTTCGCGGCGACGCGGCGTTTGGGACGTGGCTGCATCGGCTGGCGATCAACCTCTTGCTGTCGCGTCGCAGTAAACTGAGCAAGGAACGGGAGCGATTCGTGACTGGAGCCAACGTCCTCGACCACCAGGCCCACCGGCCGCCCCAGCCGGAGCTTGCGATGGATTTCGAGACCGCCATCGCGCAGCTTCCGGAAGGAGCCAGACGGGTGTTCGTGCTGCACGACGTGGAGGGGTACCGGCACCACGAGATCGCGGAGTCGCTGGGGATCGCGACGGGCACGTCGAAGGCCCAGTTGCACCGCGCGCGGCTGTTACTGCGCGGACATTTGGAACCGCGGGAACGAAATCAGGAGCGGCGATGAGCGGCGACCAATGGACGGCGCGTCTGTCCGAGTTCATCGATGGTGAATTGGACCAGGGCGAACATGAGGCGCTCGAACGCCATCTCATGGAGTGTGGCGACTGCCGGGAATCGGTGGCGCTTCTCCGACGGGTGCGCATCCGGGCGGGCGCCCTGGGCGATCGGCCGCCGCAGGCCGACTTGTGGCCGGGGATTGCCGCGCGGATCGGGGTCCACGCCGACGCGATGGTCGCGGCCCCACGGTCACGGCGCCGGTGGACCTTTACGGTCCCGCAGCTCGCGGCTGCCGGCCTCGCGTTGCTGTTGGCGGGTGGGGGGACGGTGTGGGTCGGGCTTGGTGGGATGCACGGTTCCGCCGCGCCGGCGGCGAACGCGCCGGTGTTGGCTTCCGTGGGTCGCCCCGGCGGGGTGCTCGTATCCGGGCATGCGTACGACGCGGCGATCGCCGACCTCGAGGCGGTGCTGGCGAGAAACCGTGACCGGCTCGATTCAGCCACGGTACAGGTGCTGGAGGAGAGTCTGAGGACGATCGATCGCGCGATCGATCGGGCCCGTCTGGCGCTCGAGGCCGATCCCCGCGACGCGTATCTGAACACGCATCTGGCGGAAACGATGCGACGAAAACTCGACCTGCTCCGGCGGGCCGCGGACTTCGCGTCCGTGTCGCTCTGACGCATAGCGGAGGATAAGGGACCATGGCAATCTCCCTACCGGTGGCGTTGATGGCGCTCGCCGCGATACAGCAAACCGACACCACCATTGCGGTGTCGCCCACCGCGCGACTCGACGTCGCCAACCAGGCGGGCGCGATCATCGTCCGGACCTGGAATCGCAATGAACTGCGCGTTCGGGCGGAGCACGGAAGCCGCGATATCATCGAAATCGAGTCGCGCGGGTCGGTCGTCACGCTGAAAGCGCGCCGGCGGATGGGCATGCCGGCGATCGTTGACTACGAATTGACCGTGCCCGTGACGATGTCCCTCAAGCTCGGCGGTATCCACGCGGAAGTGGACGTGACGGGCGTCACCGGTGACATCAGCGCCGAGAGTATCGAGGGTGACATCATCGTCCGCGGGGCCGGCAACGTGAATCTCGGATCGGTCGAAGGGGACATCACGGTGATCGGCGCGCGCGGCCAGGTCCGCGTTCATGGCGTGGATGGGGATATCCGGGTCAGCGACGTGATCGGGGACGTTTCCGCCGAAACCATTGACGGGGACGTCACGTTGCATGGGATCGACGGCGCGAACATCGACGCGAGCACCATCGACGGCGAGGTATCGTATCATGGGACCATTCGCGAAGGGGGGCGGTATCGTCTCACGTCACACGATGGCGACGTGATCTGCGCCATTCCGACCAATGCGAATGCCTCGTTCACCGTGGCCACGTTCGACGGGGAATTCGAAGCGGATCCGGCGTTCCGCGTCCAGGTCACCGGGGCGCGCCCCGGCAGGCGATTCAGTTTCGTACTCGGCAATGGCAGCGCCCAAGTCGAATTGGAGTCGTTCGACGGGTCGATCCTGCTGCGACGCCAATAAGAATTCGGAGGAGGCCCCATGCGTGTGCTATTCGTACTCGGATCGGTTACGCTGGCGGGACCGCTGGCCGGGCAAGAAGCGGATTTCAACTGGCACGGCCGCATCGCACAGGGCGACGCGATCGAGATTCGTGGCGTGATCGGTACCATCCGCGCCGTCCGGGCGTCCGGCGACGAAGTCGAGGTGACGGCGGTGAAGCGCTGGAGACGGAGCGATCCCGACGAGGTGGAAATCGAAGTGATACCGCACGATGGTGGGGTGACGATTTGCGCCGTCTATCCGACCCCGTGGGATTCGCGACGGGACAACGGATGCCGCCCGGGCGGTGGCCACAACAACACCCGCGACAACGACGTGTCGGTCAATTGGACGATCCACGTTCCGGCCGGCGTCACGTTTCACGGCGTCACCGTCAACGGGGACGTGTACGTCGAGGAGATCGAGAGCGACACGTACGCCAGGACGGTGAACGGGGATATCGAGGTGTCCACCACCGGCGTCGCTGAGGCGAGTACCGTGAATGGCGGCATCCGCGCCCGCATGGGCCGCGCGGACTGGCAAGGCAGCATCGACTTCTCGACCGTGAACGGCAGTATCACCGTGGAAGTCCCCGACGGGTTCCACGCCGAAGTTGACGCCCGCACGGTCAACGGTGACTTCGAGACCGATTTCCCGATCACCGTACGCGGCCGGTTCAACCGGCGCCGCTTCTCCGGGGTCATCGGCGACGGCGGCCGGCAGCTACGGCTCGAAACGGTGAACGGGAGCGTCAGGATACTCAAGCGATAGTCCCGCACCCTCGAGACGAGCCGGCGGTTGGGTGACCCGGGATGGTCGCCTGACCGCCGCGTCGCTGGTAGGTCTGGGTCTTCGCTGTTTGGGTTGTGACAGGTCCGATGCCCAACCCGCGGAGCGGTAGCGGCCGCTCACGGAGACCGTTGCGCGCAGGGGCCCCCCCGCCCGTGTATGCCGCAGAGGACGCAGAGGGTCTCCGCCTGATTTCCCGCCGCTCCGTCGTGCCCATTGAGTCAGGAGTTGTTGGGGGTGGAAGGGCCCATTGATGACTGATGCGCGGGTCGCGCGATCTGGAACCTGTCGCGGGTGCCGCAAGCCCTCTGCGTCCTCTGCGCTCTCTGCGGTCCAACGCGGGGGGGAGGGGCGATGCCGAGGAGTGTGCCCCTCCTTAACCTCGTCCGGAAAACCCGACCAGGAACCCACACGATTCCCTGAAGACCCGTATATCTTTCGACCCCATGTTCCGCATCCTCTTGCTCGGGTGCCTCATCGGCGCCTGCGCCCAACCCCGACCCGATACCGAGGCCGAGGTGCGTCGCATCGCGGGAGACGTCATCCCTCGCGTCGAGGCGGCGGTGGGCTTGACGTTCACGGCGGAGCCCGAAATTGCGGTGCGGAGCCGCGCGCAGGTGGCCGGCTACCTGGTGGCGCGTATGGCGGCGGATTTCCCCGAAGACAAGCTGGGACATATCGCGACCGCGTATCGTCTGTTCGGGCTGATCGGCGATACCACCGACCTGCGCGCGCTGGTCCTCAACCTGTTGTCCGAGCAGGTCGCCGGCTTTTACGACCCGGACTCGACGACCCTGTACGTCGTCGAAGGAACCGACCCGGTCTTCCTGCGAACCGTACTGGCCCACGAGCTGGTACACGCCCTCCAGGCGCAGTACATGCCGCTCGATTCGCTGCTCGATCCGCGAGGCAACAACGATCGCCAAATGGCGATTCAGGCGGTCCTGGAAGGTCAGGCAACGCTCGCCTCACTCAGCGCCATGGTCGACGAGGCAACCCTCGCGCAGCTCGACAACTTCTGGCGGGATGTCCGCGAATCGCTGCGGCAGCAGCAGGAATCGAGCATGCCCGCGTTTGCGTCCGCGCCGCTCATCTTTCGGGAAGGGCTCGTGTTTCCGTACCTGGCCGGCGCGGATTTCATGCGTTGGTTCACCAGTGCGTTCCCAGGTGCCCAGCCGTTCGGTGCGCGGATGCCGCGGTCGACCGAGCAGATCCTGCATCCAGAGCGATACCGCGATGGAGACGAACCGGTTTCGCTGCGGTTTGCGGAGCACGGTGCGGCCGTTCCGCTCTACCAGGATTCGTGGGGTGAATTCGAAACGCGCATCGTGCTCCAGGAACTCACGGGCAGTGAGTCGTTGGGGACGGCAGGTGCGCTGGGGTGGGACGGGGACCAATACGGCGTGTTTGTTGTCGGGGACGATCACGCGTTGGTATGGTGGAGCGTCTGGGACGGCGACCGCGCGGCCGAGAAGTTCGCCACGATGCTTCGGCGGTATTGGGCCCCAGAGCGGCCCGGATCGACGCGCCGCTGGACCGTGGACCGCCGTACCCTGGGCGAGCGCACGGCGGTGCTGCTGGTCGACGCGCCCGGCGCCTGGCTGGGCTGGAATGACGTTCCCGAGGTGACCATCCGCTAGTACCCCGGCCACAAGTACCGTAACGCACTGACCGCAAGGTCCTCACCGCGGAGCACGCCGAGACCGCGGAGTGGAGGTTGGTCATGCCCTCCACCCGGCCGCGGCGACCTAGGGCAACAGCAGCGAGAACAAAAACGCCGCACCTCCCACAAACGCTCCCAGCACAAACCCGAGTCGTACGATGACGTCCAGCTCGCGTTGGGTGGTACGCCGTACGATCTCCTCGATCCGATCGAGCGAGAAGCCGAGCACCTTCTGTTCGACCATCGATTGGATGTCGAGTCGCGCGACCACCGCGGGCACGTGGCGTTGCGTCCAATCCCACAGTTCCGGCGCGACCCGCTCCGTGATCCGCTCGACGACGTCACCCGGCAGTCGGTCGGCGGGGCGTCCGATCGGCCGGTCGAACAGGGCGGCGATCGCGTCGGCCCAACCCTCCGCGATCCACCGCTGGACCTGTTCCGTCTGCAGCGCGTCGGCGATCCAGGTCGCGGCCCGATCCGGTGGTAGCTTGCCGAGCAGATCCCCCCACGTGCGCTGCTCGGCCGCGACGAGCGCCGCATCCAGCCGTTCGATCGCGTAGCCGCGCGTGGCCTCGTCTCGTAACACGAGTACCACGTACCGAGCCGCGGTGTGCTTGAGGCCGTCGACACGTTCCGCTCCGAGCGACGCGATATGGTCCGACAGGGGCCGACGCAGGAATGACACGACCGCGTCGTTTACGCTCCGGGCGATGTGATCGCGCATCTCGGGCTCGTCCAGCAGTTTCGCCAGTTGTGCCGTCCCGTCCTCACCGAGATTGTCCAACACCCGTGCGATGGTTCGTTCGGTGACCACCAGCCGCGCCACGATCCGCTCGTGCAGCATCAGGTTTTGGAGGAAGCGGTGGAATACCTGGTGCAACGCTCGCTCGATGCGCGCGCGCGCGTCGGGATCGCGCAGAACGCCCGCCAGACGTTCCAGCGCGACCGGCAGGTACCCGGCCACCGAACGCTCGACCGCCGCGACCAGGCCCGGGGGGAGCCGCTCGATCATCGGAGTGACGTCGCCCGCGGCGCGGACGACTTGCCGGTCCAGCCATCCGCTGATGGCGGTCTCGATCTCGTCGCTGTCCACGGCGCGCGTCACCCATTGTTCGACCTGTTCCCTGATCACCCGGCGTCGGGCCTCGGTCAAGAGGTCGCTCAGCGGGCGGTCGGACACCGACGCGGCGGTGCGCGCGAGGAACTCGCCGACCGGTCGGCGGAAATCATCGGTTCCCGCGAAGGTCGCCAATTGACGTGCCAGCGTGGCGCCGAGCCCCGTGACGAGCTGCTCGATCTCGCCGACCAGTCGGGCGGGAAGCTCCGCGCGCAACGGACCACGTTCGGTCGTGAGCAGCGCATCGACCAGCCGCCGCACCGTGTCGTGAAACCCCTCGCGCAGCCCCGGGGAACTGAGTTGCTTGGCCAGGTCCTCCGGTGTCAACAGTCGCTCGCCCACGGTCCGGCCGATCGTCTTGGCCAGCCGCGCGCGGTTCTTGGGGATGGCGCCTTGGAGCGCGAACCCGCGCACGCCCTTCGGTTCGTGTGGGTGAAACAACATCCAGATCGCGACGGCATTGGTCAGGCCACCCGCCAACGCGCCGAACCCGACCGTGACCAGCGCCTGGACGAGGCTGGGATCGGCCATTACCTGGGAACCCTGCCGTTGCGGCGGGTACCACGGGCGCCTAAACTCTGCGGCCTATGAAACTGCACACCAAAATCTCCATCGGTTTGATCGCCGGCGCCATCGCCGGCGTGGCGGGAAACGTGCTGGCGACCAAAGCCGGCACGACCGGCGTGGCCGATTTTCTGGCAGCGCTACGACCGTTCGGTGACGCCTGGATTCGCGCCATCACGGCCATCGTCATTCCCCTGGTCGTGGCGAGCCTCGTGGTGGGGGCTGCGAGTCTCGGCGACATGCGCTCCCTTGGGCGCATGGGTGGGAAGACATTCGGATACTATCTCACGACCACGGCCATCGCCGTCACAATCGGATTGGTCCTCTCCAACATCGTCCGCCCGGGCGCCGGCATGCCGGAGGCCTCGCGGGACGCCCTGTTGGCCAACTTCGCCGAAGACGCGCAAGGACGCATCACCCTGGCGCAAGAGACACCCGGCATCGCCGAGATGCTGTTGACCATGGTCCCGTCCAACCCGATCGCCGCGGCCGCTTCGGGCGACATGCTCCCCCTCATCATTTTTACCCTGGTCTTCGGCGCCGCGGCGTCGATGCTCGCGCAGGAACCGAAGCGGATACTCGTGGGCTTCTTCGAGGCCGTCAACCTCGTGTCGATGACCATCATCCACTGGATCATGAAGCTCGCACCGTACGCGGTGTTTGCGTTGATCGCGGCCATCACGGCCCGGTTCGGCTACGACATCCTGCAAAGCCTGTTGGTCTACGCGCTGACCGTCGTCGCCGGCCTCGCGATCCACGCGTTCGGTACGTACAGTCTGGCCGTCCGGTTTCTCGCCGGCATGAAGCCGTGGGATTTCTTCCGCCGGATCCGTGAGGTGCCGCTGCTCGGGTTCTCCACGTCCAGTTCCAACGCCACGTTGCCGGTGACGATTACCACAGCGGAGGAGAAGCTGGGCGTGTCCACCCGGATCGCCGGATTCGTCCTGCCACTCGGCGCCACCATCAACATGGACGGGACCGCCCTGTATCAGGGCGTGGCCGTCATGTTCATTGCGCAGGTATTCGGGATCGAATTGCATTGGGCCACCCAGTTGACGGTCGTGTTGACGGCGACACTGGCGTCCATCGGCGCGGCGGGGATCCCCAGCGCCGGAATCATCACGCTGGCGCTCGTGCTCAAGCAGGCCAACGTGCCGGAAACCGGCATTGCCCTGATCATCGGAGTCGACCGCATCCTGGACATGTGCCGCACGGCGGTCAATATCACGGGCGACCTGGCGTGCAGCGCGTTTGTGGCGCGGTCCGAGGGTGAATTGATCGACCCTGAGGCGTCGATCGTTCCGGAAACCGCGGGCGCGTAACCCCCCTGTCGGTAGTGGGTCATTTTGACCCCGCCGTTGAGAATGGCGCGGTACTACCGACCAAATGTCCAAGAGCATCCGACGGCGCGATCCATCACTCCCGAGATCGTTCTGGGCTGGCCTCATCACATCTCCACCGTCCATTGGCTTTGGTCGGGACATGATTTCCGGAAAGGAGTTCGAGTATTCGCTTGGTTCAATCCCAGTGAGGAGGAGTCAGGTATGCAAATCCGGATCAGTCGTCTGATAATCGTCGGATGGCTGGTCCTCGAATCCAGCTCCCAAGCAGAGGCCCCATGGCGGCCAGGGCGCGCAACCTGCACAGGTAGCAGGGGTATCCTCATCTGTGAATAAGGTGGACGGTACAATCGTTGCATGGGCAGTCCGATGCAACCGTTGGTGCGACCAACTTGACGTCGCGACGGTTAACTAATAATCTTGGTCTTTAGCCGGCCTGTGTTGTGGGAAACAGATGACACACAAGGACTTGGATATCGTGAACAATCGCCTGAGCGCGTCGGTGATGACGTTTCTCATGGGCTATGCCAGCGTTCTCAATCTGCATCCAATACTGGCCAACCCGGCCTATGTGGGTGCGGCCCTTGGGCAGCCCGATGATGACTTTCTCCCTGTCGGTTTGGATTGGAGCCAAGTCAACGAGGATACCAAGATCGCCTTCGGCCGATTGGCCCACGAAACGGAAGGCGAGCTTCAGCCCGCATGAGCCGAGGACGGGGCAAGAAGGGCAAGAAGATCAAACAACCCGACCCCCTACTCGTACACTCCTCCGCAAGTACCGAACCCCACCGCAGGACGCTCCGTTGCCAGTGTCTCTATGCAGCGGATCACGGTTCAGGGTCCGTTGCCAGCTCCGCACTTACTCAGGCAGTATGAGGAGATACACCCGGGGTTCACCAACCGGTTACTGACTGCGGTTGAGGAGCAGGGGAAGCACCGCCGCGCGATGGACCAGCCCACATTGGACGCGAATCTCCGCTTGGCGCGCTTCGGTCAGATCATCGGAGGAACTGTCTGCTTAGCCGCCCTCGGCTGCGGGACGTACTTGGTCTCTATTGGCAACAACCCTGTGGGCATAGCCCTCATGTTCAGCGCAGTTGCCACGGTTGTTGCCCCCTTCATGTTCAGGTTCAAGCGACGCACGCCACGACCCAACGGCGAAACGGAATCCTAGCGATTCCGATCCATCCTGAACGCCCGTTCCGGGCATTGTGAACACCCATTCCGGGATCGTGAACACCGATTCCGGCGGACCCACCACCCCCCTGTCTCGCTACTTGGCCCACCTGGGCTAACCACCTATATTCCAAGGCTCTATGTTTACCGCGCTTTCCGAGCGGTTGACCGCCGCGCTCAAGGCGCTCACCGGACGCGGGGTCCTCACCGAGGACGCGGTGAGGGAGGGCCTCCGCGAGATCCGTCGCGTGCTGCTGGAAGCGGATGTGAGTTTCGAGCTCACGCGGACGTTCACGGAGCGGGTGCGGGAGCGGGCCGTCGGGGTCGCGGCGATCAAGTCCGTCAACCCGGGCCAGCAAATCGTCAAGATCGTGTACGACGAGCTGGTCGTGTTGATGGGCGAAACGCGCGCGCCGCTCGCGTTCGCCTCGGTGCCGCCAACGGTCATGGTCCTGGTTGGGCTGCAGGGGTCGGGGAAGACGACGACCGCCGTGAAGCTGGCGGCGCGGCTGCGGCGGGAGCAGAAAGCGCCGTTTCTCGTTGCGGCCGACATCTACCGGCCGGCGGCGGAGGAGCAGCTCCGCCAGTTGGGTGCGCAGGCCGATGTGGGGGTCTTTGGGCGCGGCGACTTGCCGGACGCCGACCCGGACGTCGTGGCGCTGGTCGAAGCCGGGATTGTGGCCGCGGGGAAGGCCCGGGCGCGAACGGTGCTGGTGGATACCGCCGGGCGGTTGCAGATCGACGATGCGTTGATGAGCGAGTTGGTCCGGCTCAAGACCGCCATCGCGCCCCATGAGACGCTGCTCGTGGCCGATGGCATGACGGGGCAGGATGCCGTCAGGATCGCCAAGGGGTTTCACGAGGCGCTCGGGGTGACCGGCGTGATCCTGACGAAGCTCGACGGCGACGCCCGCGGCGGCGCCGCCCTGTCGATCCGCGGGGTGACGGGGGCGCCGATCAAGTTCGTCGGTGTCGGGGAACGGCTGGACGCGCTCGAGCCGTTCGATCCGGCCGGGATGGCTGGCCGGATTCTGCAGCGCGGGGACGTCGTCGGGTTGGTGGAGCGGGCGCAGGAGACGCTCGACGCCGACGCCGCGGAACGAATCGCCCGCAAGGCGACGTCGAAGAAGGGCATGGATCTCGAGGATTTCCTCGGCGCCATGAAGCAGGTGCAGAGCATGGGGCCGATCGAGAGTCTGCTGGGCATGTTGCCCGGCCTGTCCCCCAAGCTGCTCAAGTCGGCCCAGGTCGACGGGAAACGGTTGAAGCACACCGAGGCGATCATCCTCTCGATGACGCCACAGGAGCGGCGCCGGCCGGAACTGCTCAACGGGTCGCGACGGGCGCGCATTGCCAGAGGGGCGGGCCGACCGGTTCAGGAAGTGAACCAACTGCTGAAGCAGTTCAAGCACATGAAGACGATGATGAAGGGGATGGGCAGGCGCGGGTTGCGTTAACGACAGGGGACGTATCACACCATGGCTACACGAATTCGATTGCGGCGCGTCGGCCGACGGAAAGCACCGGAGTACCGCATCGTCGTCACGGACCGCCGAGAGGCTCGCGACGGGCGGTTCATCGAGACGCTCGGCTTCTACCGTCCGCGCGAAAACCCGGCGACGATCTCGGTTGACGCGGAAAAGGCGCGTGGCTGGATCGCCAAGGGAGCCACGCCGTCCGACACGGTGCGGTCGCTGCTCAAGCAGGCCGGCGTGTTCGACAAGGCGGAGTCGCCGGTGCCAGCGGACGTCGTGTCCGAGGCGCCGCCGGCCGAACCGGTCGTCGCCCCCGATCCGGGACCGGCACCCGAAGAGGGGTAGGTCGCGGTGGCGAAGACGCCCTACCTCGCGGTGGCGCGTTTCGCCAAGCCCCATGGGCTACAGGGTGAGGTCGTGGTCTACGTCCTCACCGATGCGCCGGAAGCGGTGTTCGTGCCGGGTCGTCGCGTCACGCCGATCGACGACGAGGGGAGTCCCAACGGCCCGGAGTTGACGATCGAGCGGGCCCGCCCGTATCACCGGCGTTGGCTGATCAAGTTTGTCGAGATGGCTGACCGGAGCGCGGCGGATGGCTGGAGGGACCGGCTGGTGGCCGTCGGCGCGGAGGAAGTGGCGCCGCCTCGCGACCACGAGTTGTACGTCCACGAGGTTCCCGGGTGTGCGGTCGTTGTTGGGAAGGACGAAGTCGGCCGGGCAACCGATCTGCTCGATTCGCCCGCAGGCCCGGTGCTGGTGGTGGATCGGGACGGGCGGGAAGTGCTGGTCCCGTTTCGCGCGCCGATCCTGGTCGGAATCGACCGGGCGCGCCGTCGGATAACGCTTGATCCTCCGCCGGGCTTGATGGACGAGTAACGTGCTGCGCCTCAACGTCGTGACGCTGTTCCCGGAGATGTTCCGGGTGGCATGCGAAACCAGCATCCTCGGTCGCGCGGCGACGCAAGGGCTGGTGGAGTACCACGTCGTGAACCTGCGGGACCACACGCACGATCGGCACCAGACGGTGGATGACTACGCGTTTGGCGGCGGGGCGGGGATGGTGATGAAGCCCGAACCGTTTTTCGAGGCGGTGGAAGCGCTGCACGCCGACGGCCCGGTGGTGCTGCTCTCGGCGCGGGGGAGGTTGTTCCGGCACGCGGACGCGGTGCGCTATGGGCTGGGTGGTGACCTCACGCTGCTCTGCGGGCATTACAAGGATGTCGATCAGCGGGTGGTTGACGGAATGGGGACGGAAGAAGTCTCCGTGGGCGATTTCGTGTTGTCGGGCGGCGAGCCGGCGGCCCTGTGCGTGATGGACGCGGTGGTGCGGCTGATCCCCGGTGCGATCGGCGATCATGAAGCGGCGGCGGGAGACTCGCATTACGACGGGCTGTTGAGTGCGCCGAGCTATACCCGGCCCGCCGAGTATCGCGGGTTGGCGGTACCGGAAGTACTGTTGAGTGGAGACCACGAACGGATTGCCGGCTGGCGTCGAGCCGAGGCAGAACGTTTGACGAGGGAGCGCCGGCCGGATCTCTGGGCCGGCTACGAAACAGAACTGCGGTCCGACGGGACCGACTGACGAGGGTAGCGATATGAGTAAGCTCATGACGGCAGTGGAGCGCGACGGCTTGCGTACCGATCTGCCGGAGTTCTTTCCGGGCGACACCGTTCGGGTTCAGGTGCGGGTCTATGAGGGTGACAAGCAGCGTCTGCAGGCGTTCGAGGGCGTGTGTATCGGGCGGCGGGGAGCGGGGATCAGCGAAACGTTTACGGTGCGCAAGCTGTCGGGCGGTGTCGGGGTGGAACGCATCTTCCCGCTGCATTCCCCGAATCTCGCGACCATCGACGTCGTCCGTCGCGGCCGGGTGCGCCGGGCCAAGCTGTACTACCTGCGCAATCTGTCGGGCAAGGCGGCGCGCATCCGGGAACGGCGCGACGGCTGACCGTGGACGGCCCGACGCTGGAGCGCGAACGGGCGCTTTGGGCTGCGGGCGTCCATCACGTTGCCGGGGTCGACGAAGTTGGGCGGGGGCCCGTGGCCGGGCCGGTGGTCGCGGCGGCGGTCATCTTCGCTCCGGGCCAGGACATTATCGAAGGGCTGCGTGATTCCAAACGCATGACGGCGGCCGAGCGCGAGCGGGCCGCCGTTCTCGTGCGCGACCAGGCGTTGGCGTGGGGAGTGGGCGCTGCGTCGGTTCATGAGATCGACCGGGTCAACATCCTCCGCGCCAGCGTTCGTGCCATGCGACGAGCGCTCGATCGCGCGCGTATCCCGGTCGATCGGGTCCTGCTGGATGGAAACGCCCTGTACGATTTGGACCGCCCGCACGATGCCATCGTCGGCGGCGACAACATCTCGCTGTCCATCGCGGCGGCATCCGTGCTCGCGAAAGTCGTGCGAGACCGGCTCATGATCGCCTTGGGCCGACGGTATCCCGCGTTCAAGTGGGAGCGCAACAAGGGGTATGCCACCGCGGCGCACCTGGCCGCCATCGACGAGATCGGACCGACCCCGCACCACCGCACCAGCTTCACGCCGGTCAGTCAGCTCTCACTCTTCGTGCCGGCTGTGCACCGGGGGGAACGCCCCTGAAGCACTTGGGGGCCGACGAGCGCGTCGACCCCCTGTAGGGCTGGTTCTGCGGAAAAAGCGGCTTCCGTCAAAACGATGGTACTACACCTTCGCTTCGCTTGTTTCGCGTACCTCCGCTCGTGTTCGCTGCTTACTTCACATGCCTCGAGACCAGCTTGGTCATCTCGAACATGCTGACCTGCCCCTTGCCACCGAACACCCTCTTCAGTGCCGCGTCCGCGTTGATCATCCGGCGGTTCTTGCTGTCCTGCAGACCGTTCTTCCGGATGTACGCCCAGAGCTTCTTGGTGAGTTCCGTGCGGGGGAGCGGGCTTGCCCCGACCACGGCCGCGAGCAACGCGTCCGGGGAAACGGGCTTCATGAAAGCGGGATTCGGTTTGCGTTTCGTCTTCGCCTTCTTGGCTTTCTTGGCGGCCTTCTTCTTCTTGGCGGGTTTCCGCTTGGCGGCCTTCTTCTTCTTGGCAGCCTTCTTCTTGGCGGGCTTCCGCTTGGCGGCTTTCTTGCGCGCCGGTTTCTTCTTGGCCGCGCGCTTCGCAGCCCGCTTCTTGGCCTTCTTCGCCTTCTTCTTCGCAGCCATGTTCACCTCAAGAAAGGTTGGTGTAGGTGATACCCAGCCACTACATGCGCCCCAAAGTAAGTGTTTTTCCCTCTAGGACAAGCCTTTTTCCCCTCTCAGGAGGCCCTTGGTGAAGGTCGTTACCGCCGTCAGGCTTCCCGCGGTATCGGGCGCGGGGGCCGCCCGCGCTGCCCGGTATCCGTGCCGGAGCAGGAACCGACTGCCCTCGATGTGTTGCAGCGCGACGGCCGTTCGCAGCACCTGGGCGCCTTCCGACGTCGCCCACACCTCGTACGCGGCGAGGACCGCGGCACCGAGCCCGAGACCGCGGTGGCGGGGATGTAGCAGCAGCATGCCCATCGTCCACGTTCCGTCTTCCGGCCAGTCGGTCATCGCATCGAGCACGCCGACCAATGCCCGTTCGTTGAAGATGCCGATGGTCCGTTTGTCATTCACCGACTTGGTTGGCGGTCCCGCGACAAAAGCGCGTTGCGCTTCGTCAGGCGCGGGAGCGGATCCCGTCATGACGAGGAAGTAGTCGGCGGCATCCTCGAACAGGTGCTGCAACCTCACGAGGTCGGAGGGGGACAGCAGGCGCGTGGTATATCGGGCGTCGGGCCCGAGGGCGCGGATGTGCATGGCGGGGAATATACGGTTGTGCGACTGCACCCAAGTGATGAAGTTATCGCGTGCTGGCCGGGTAGCTCAGCTGGCAGAGCAACGGACTTTTAATCCGTAGGTCCTGGGTTCGAGCCCCAGCCCGGTCATTCGCTTCTCCCGTCCCTTCCTCTCTCCTATCGGACGGTCACGGACGGTCATAGATGGTCGCGGGCGGTCCTGGTGATCACAGATGGTCGACCTGGTTGTCGCAAACGCCGGGCGCGAAAACGGCCCCGCCAATCAGCGAGGCCGTCACGTACTCGATGCGGTGGCGCCGGCCTAGCCGGGCGGGAGGTGACGCCGAATGTCGCGCGCGCCATGCAGGACGCCCGCTCCCACGCTGACGCCGAAGATCAGTGCGGTGGGCACCCCGATGAGGGGGATGATCGCGACGATGGGCAGACTGGCAAGCGCCGCCACCGACCCGGCAACGACCGGGGCAATCGGCGTTTGCGCCACCTCCACGAAGCGGAGTCGTTGGCGAACGAATGTCCGGGCCTTGACATAGCCGAAGATGGCGGCGGCGCCGGTTCCCGCGAACAGGGTCAGCTGCATCACGGTTTCGAGCATGAGGCCCTCCTGTCGTGTTTCCCGACGGCACGGCGCCGGAAAAAGTTTCGCGCCCGCCGTCGCTTGCTCCGCGCGTGAGCCAGCACGATCTTGAGGTATGCCCGATCCGTCGCCTGACTTCAAGCCCAAGGGACGCGCCGAGCTGGTATTCCGGCAGCTCGAAGACGAGTGGGTGATTTTCGATCCCGCCTCCAATCGCCTGCACGCGCTCAATCTGACGGGTGCGCTCATCTGGGACTACTGTGACGGCGATCGGACGTTGCGCGAAATCGCGGAGGTGGTGCGGGATGCGTTCGCCGAGCGTGGGGAGGACGTGGACGTGCTGGCCGATGTGATCGCTACGGCGGCGAGCTTCCGTGCCGAGGGGCTGCTCGCGTGAGCGTCGCCTACTATCACGGTTTGCTGATCCAACGAACCCGCATCGAGGCGTTTCGAGACGCGATCCGTGCCGTCGTGCGACCGGGCGATCACGTCGTTGATGTCGGTGCGGGACTCGGGACATTCGCGTTCTTTGCGGCCGATGCCGGCGCGGCGCGGGTCACGGCCGTCGAGGGACAACCGGTCGCGGCCCTGGCCACCGCCCTTGCCGCCGCCAACGACTACACGGACCGCGTGCGGGTCGTGCGGGGGTGGCTCCCCGAGGCCGACCTGCCGGCGGCCGCGGATGTGATCCTGTTCGAGGACTTTCCCCCACGGCTGCTCGATGAGCGTACGTTCGGCCTGATGGACGCGATGCTGTCGACGCACGCCGCCGACGGCGTGCGCACGATTCCGCGTGCGGCCCGCATGTTCATGGCACCGGTTGCGGCCGCGGTCGTGCGCCCGCTGGTCACCTGGGGTGTGCGCGACGGCGACGCCTATGGTCTCGATTGGCGCGTCGCCGAGCCGTATCTCGAGAACACACCGCACGTCACGGCACTCGGGGCAGAAGCGATCGTCGCCGAGCCGATTGGCGGTGACACGCTCTCTCTGGCGGAACCGCCGTCGCTGGGCCCGCTCTCGCTGGAGGGCGAATGGGTCTTCGATCGGGACGTGACGGTTGGCGGACTCGCGTACTGGTTCGACCTGGAACTCGTGCCGGAGGTCACGCTGTCGAACGCGCCCGGCGCGTTTCCCGCCTCGTGGGGTACGATCGTGTTACCACTGGCGCCCGCACTGGTGGTCGGCGCCGGTGCGCGGGTGCGCGCGACGGTCCGCCCGGATCGGATGGCCGACGGAAGACCGGGATGGCTCACGTGGGGAGCGACCACCGAGGGCGAGTTGCGGCGGGGACACGAGTTGGCCGCGGAGCCCGCATCATGGAGTGATCTGCTGTGCGCCTCCCCGGACGGCATCCCGCGGTTGACGGCGGCGGGACGGTTCGGGGCCGACGTGCTGCAGTTGGTGGATGACCGGCGAACGGTGGCGCAGATTGCGGCTGCGCTCCGCGCCGCGTACCCTGGAGGGAGCGAAGCTCATCTTTTGCGGCGCGTCGTGGCGGCGCTCCACGGTCGCGTGGCGACCCGCGCAGCGGGAGAGGTAATCAGATGAAGACCGAGGACCGGAGAGCGTTTCTCCTGAAACTGGCACGCGGCGTCGGCTACGTGACGCCCGCCATCATATCGGTGACCGCTCCGCTATCAGGGCTGTCGGCTCAGGGTAGTTCCTCCGAGCACAAGCACGCGGCCATTACGGCGCAGCCGTCATCGCCGCCGCCGGTTGGTGGGCCGCCGCCGTGGCAGGAACCACCTCCCGGACGGCGACAGCCATAGGTCGGCGTGCGCCACATACGGTGACGCGACCGACTTGACCCGTCCGGCGGTGACGGGCAAATTGGGAATCCAGCCGACGTTAGAGCTCGAACCCCGAGGGAATACCGGTCATGGCGTGGCGAGTGATTTCGAGAGAGGGCGAGGTGTGGCATGTGCAACCGGCCGCCGAGCGCCGGGCCAACCGACCCCTATGGCAGTTGATGCTCTCGTTCCGCGCCACCAACACGTCTCAAGAGCCCCGGGCCTTCTGGGCCTCATACCCGATCGAATCCACCTCCAAGTCCGCGCTGTTCGTGCAGGCCGAGAAGATCTCCGATGACGCGCTGCGCGAACTCCTCTGCCAGCATCGACCGTAGCCGCGGCCGCTAACCCCGCGTGATGCTCACTTCGGTGCACGACCTCCGCCGGATCGCCGACGCAGTTTCGTACCTGCGAGATCACCTCGTGCTCGACGTCGTAATCCGATCCGACTGCCGGCAGTTGCGCGTCACGTTGGACGACGGTCAGGTGCTCCTGATCTCGGTGACGCTCGACCAGGACGGCAAGCCGCGACTCGACGCCGATCTGTTGCGCGCGACAGCCGAAACCCCGTCGGGCCAGCTCGAAGCATTCGACGAGGCGAAGTAACGTGCCGGACGGCTCGGGAGAGAAGCGCGAGCGGCTCCGGTTCGTGGCGTTCGACTTCCAACGCCTGCCGGACGCGCACTGCCGTGCGACGGTCAAACTCGAGTGGTATCCCGGAGCGGATCACACCGGGTCGGCACAAGGCCTGAGTTCCGAGACGGGCGAATTGCGCTGCGCGGCCAGCGCGACGCTCCAGGCAATCGAGCGTGCCGTCGACGGCTCGCTGCATTTCGATCTGCTCGGCGTCAAATCGGTGCGGGCCTTCGACGCGATCGTCATTATCGTGTCCATCATCTCGCACCACGGAGATGATTCACACCGTCTGGTTGGCTCGTTTCTTGCTTCTGATGATTCGGCAAGGGGAGCGGCGGTCGCCGTGCTCAATGCAACGAACCGGTTGCTCGGGAACATTTTCAGTCGCGATGCCCGGTAAGAGGGGAACGATGGTGGCTCGCATGACCCATGCCCGGTGGGCAGTGGTAATGGCCGTCACGGCGATCGGGTGCGCCCGCGCACCAGTCGCCGGGCCGATGGTGCCCGCACCGGAGATCGTCGTGGGTGACGTGACCATGCCCGTCGCGATCGCGGCGGCCCGGCCCGCGAGCGAGAACCTGAGCGCCCTCGACGATTCAGCCGCGGACCTCGCCGCGCTCGAAGCGCTGGCCATTCTCGAGTTCCGCAGCCTCGATCCGCGCGCGGCCCACGTGCGCGGTCCACTGCAGGCCGGTGCGGTGCCGTCGGACGCGAGTGACGAGCCGACCCGGCCTTTTGCGTATCCGCGCGGAGGGGTGGCGGGTTCGTCCGCGCCGACCTATGACATCGACGTGGCCTCGTTCGCCGATCACGACCGCGTTCGCTACTACGTGAACTACTTCCGTGACGCCGGTCGCGAGCGCTTCACGATCTGGCTCGGCCGGATGTCCCGATATGAGGGGATGATCCGCGAGACGCTCCGCGGGTACGGGGTGCCGGAAGACCTCGTCTACCTCGCCCTCATCGAGAGCGGCTTTTCGGCCAATGCCGTGTCCCGCGCGCGCGCCGTGGGGATGTGGCAATTCATCGAGCGCACGGGCCGGAGCTATGGTCTTTCTCAGGATGTATGGGTTGACGAGCGACGGGACCCTTTCGAAGCGACCGATGCCGCCGCCCGGCACCTGCGCGACCTCAACGACCAGTTCGGGTCGTGGTATCTGGCGGCCGCCGCCTACAATGGCGGAGCCGGCCGCGTATCACGTGGGATCCGCCGCCTCCAGTCGCGAGGCCATGATTACGACGACCGCTCGGACACGACCTTCTTCGCGTTGTCCGACCGCCGCTATCTGCGCCGGGAAACGCGGGACTACGTCCCGAAGCTGATCGCCGCCGCGCTGATTGCGAAGCACCCGGCGCGCTATGGGTTCACCGACATCGAGTGGAACGACCCGCTCGTCTTCGATGAAGTGACCATCGCCGATGCAACGGCAATGGATGTCATCGCGCGGCTGGCCGACACCACCGAGCGCGCCATGCTGGAATTGAATCCGCGGTTCTACCGGCGGGTGACGCCGCCGGGCCGGGCGGTCGTGGTGCGCGTGCCGCGCGGCCGTGGGGGGCAGGTGGCGACCCGTTGGGCCGTGCTGCCCGAGCGCGAACGCGTGTCGTTCATCGACCACCGTATCGAGCGGGGCGAGACGCTCGCCCTGATCGGCAAACGCTACGGCGTGAGCGTCTCGCTGGTACTGGCGGCCAATCCCGGCACCGAGCCACGGAGATTGCGGATCGGGCAACGGCTCGTGATTCCGCTGAGCGGGCGAGCGCAGCACGATGCGACCGCGGGTCGCGCGCCGGCGCTGCCGCCAGCGGTCGAGTCCCGCTACCACGCGGTGCGATGGGGCGAGTCGCTCTGGGTCATCGCGCAGCGCTACGGTGTGCGGACCAGCGACCTGCGGGTCTGGAACGGGATTGCAGAGGATGAAATCCTGCGGGTCGGCACCCGGCTGCGCGTCGGCAGTCCGTAGGGCTCAGGGCAGCACCGGGCCGGCGCGGCGGTACCCCTCGATCACCGACGTTGCATAGCCATTGCGCGGGTCGCGACCCTGCGCCAGCAACTCCCCGACGCGACCGGGTCCCCGGTTGTACGCCAACAAGGCGAGGCGGAGATCCTCGTGATACCGTTCCAACAGATCCCGGAAGAACCGCAGCCCGATCCGCAGGTTTGTCACGGGATCATACAGTTGCTCGCGGGTGAGATCGGGTTCGTAGTAGACGGCGGTGCGCAGCATGAGCTGCGTGAGGCCCACCGCACCTACCCGGCTCGTCGCGTTGGGGTTGAAATTGCTCTCGATACGGACGATCTGAAACGCGAGTTCAGGGGCGAGGCCGGTTCGCAAGGCCGCGTCGTAGATCTGCGCCGCGAGATCCGCGGGAATCCCGAACGCGGCCGAATAGGCGATCAGCGCCCGCGCGCGGTGCAGCTCGATCTCGGTCAGTTCGAGCGCCCCGCTGGTCGCGTCGAGCGACTCGTACAGGCGATGCAGTTCCGTCGCGGCTGTCCCGGTATAGGGCGTGGCGTCTGCATCGGCCGTGGCGGTGCCTGGTCGATAGCTCAACGCGCCGCCGACGGCGACCAGCGCGACGAAGATACCGAGGCCCTTCAACATCAGCCGCTGCGTCACCGACATGTGGTGTCCGTTGGATCTATGCATGCTCAACTCCGTTTCCAGGTGCCGCTCCGGCCACCCGACTTTTCGATGAGTTGTATGTTGCCGATGCTGAGGTCGTGACCGATCGACTTGACCATGTCGTACACGGTCAATAGGGCGACGGCCACCCCGGTCAACGCCTCCATCTCCACGCCGGTTTTTCCGGTCGTCCTGGCGGTGGCCCGAACACGCACCCCCGGGAGCGATTCCTCCAGCAAGGCCCGTACCTCGACGTGCTCGAGGGGGAGCGGATGGCACAACGGAATGAGATCCGCCGCCCGTTTCGCTCCCATCGTTCCCGCAAGTTCCGCCGTGGACAGCACGTCGCCCTTCGGTCCGGCGTTTCTCAATACGACCTCGTAGGCCTCGGGCGTCATCACGATCGTCCCCTCCGCGACGGCCTGACGCAACGTCGCCGGCTTGCCACCGACGTCGACCATCCGGGCGCGGCCCTCGCGGTCGACATGCGACAACGTCACGCGAGCGCCTCCAAATCATGCGCCAATGCGGCGAGCGCGAGTTGCGGATTGAGGTTGCCGGCCGCCTCCGCACGCGTTTCCTCCACGCGCCGCAGGGCGGCCAGCCGCCGGGCCACGGCCACGGTGTCATTCCGGCCCGCGAGGGTCTCGATGTCACGTCGCAGCGACAGCGCCATGGCCTCCAGCGTGTCCGTGAAGGCCCCTCGCGCCGCCCACGGCGCCTGTCCGAGCGCCAGGGTACTCCACGTGGCGGCGCCGCCTCGCGTGGCCGCCAGAACGCGTCCGGCAGCCGCGTCAGCCGCCGTTGCTCCCTCGTCATCCAACCACAGGGCCGCGCCGATACAGCCTTGGGCGTGGTCAACCCGGCGGGCCAGGGCTCTCCCGGTGACGGGTGGGGTCGGGAAAGAGGTTAGAAACTCCCTGACGGCATCGTCTGAAACGCGGCGTACCCGGATCGGCACCACGCGCGACCGGATCGTTGGCAAGAGCGCCTGCAGGTCGGCGGCGGTCAGGATCAGCGTGGTGTCTCGCGGCGGTTCTTCCAGCACCTTGAGCAGCGCGTTGGCGGCCTCCGGGCTCGATTCCTGGAGGACGAGGCGCTCCGCGTCCCCAACGATCAGGACCTTGCGCTTCGCCTTGAACGGCGTCAGGCCGGCCACCCTGTGGAGCCGACGGATCGACGCGATGGGGTGTCCCAGCATCCCGTCGGGCGGTCGGGTGATCCCATCCCGCCGTTCGGCCATCGCTTCGCCAAGCAACTCGGCTGCTTCCTCGACCTGCCTGGTCGGGTCGCTGGACTTGGGGCGCGGGATCGGGACGAACCAATGCAGGTCGGGATGCGATAGCCCAACGGCCAGGCGGCAGCCCTGGCAAGACTCACACGGCGCGCCGCCAGCCTCGTCGCACAACAAGGCTTGGGCGACCCACAAGGCGATCCGCTGCTTTCCAACACCCGGCGGGCCCACAAGCAGGGCTGCTTGTGGGAACCGGCCGGAGGCGATGGCGCCTTCCAGCCGGCTGAGTAGATCCTGATGACCGCAGATCGGGTGTAGACCCATGGGCATCAATCTACCCAACCAAGCTGATTCGGAACAGCGTGAACGGCATAACTATCTGATACTCAATAGCTTGGACAGACTTCAACGTCGGGCGGCTTCGCACCGTTCCCGGCGCAACGATGAAACGCCGGTCCACCGGTCCGGTAGCCAAAACGCCGCCCCGAGAGGCGGCGTCTTGCTTGATTCCGGGCGTGGCCTGCCGGTCAACAGGAGGTGTTGTCCTCCGTGACGTAGGTTCGGGTTCCATCGATGTAGGTGGCCTGGTCCTGGTATTCGAGGCGATGCTGGGTCACCTGTCCGCCGGCCCACCGCAGCTCAACCCCCCCCACCGGTCCCTGCTCGACGATGCGCCATTGGCCGGCGCCGGCGTCCTGCGCCCCGTTGTATCCTGACGCCCCGCCGACGTCCACCGAAACCGAACTCGACCCGCTGAAGAAGAACCGACCGTCGCGGCACAGATCCCAGGTATTGTGGCTGCTGTATCCGCCGCTGCCACCCGAACTCGAGTAGCTCGACATCTGGGTCAACCGCTTGCCGCGAAACCACTGATCCCATTGCTGACCCTGGGCCGAGAGTTGGGAATGCTGGGGCTCGGGACGGACGCCCTGCGCCGGTCGCGCATTCGCGGGCTGCGCGCCGGCTGCCACCCCACCGCCCTGTCGCTGCAAATGGATGGTCTGGCCATCCACGGACATGGTCATCAGGTCGCCCTGGATGGCCGCGGTCCAGGGATACGACGTTCCGTCCGCCGTGTACGTCCCTGTGAGCTGGGCGCCGGTTCCTTTGGCCGCCACGGCGTACTGTTGGCCCTGTAGCGAGGCGATGCCGGAGTACGTCCCTTTGGCGCCTTGCAGTTGGATGGTCATGGTCCCGTTGGAGAAGGTGCCGAGTGCGGCGTCCACACCGGACGCGACAGCGCCGCTCACGCTCCCTCCGAGGGGCCCCGCCGATTCAGGTTGCGCGGCGACGCCACCGTTCTGGCGCGTGAAGGCCCACTCTTCGGTCTGAGAGTAGTCCGGCTCGTTATCGGGGCCCACTCCGACGATCGTGACGACCAACCTGGCTCCCTGGAGATCCGCTTGGAAGTACATGCCGCCCTGGTTGCTGAAGATGGCGCCGACAGCGGAGTTGCCTTCGAGCGTGCCCTCCACCTGGAACGAGACTCCGTTGCCTGACAATGTCCCGACGATTTTCCCCTGCGCATCCTGACTCAGGGCGAGTGTGACGATCCCGCCTTGCTGGTTGTGCATCGTGTAGCGACCGCTGAATCCCTGGGCCGCGATCATGGATGGGAGAGAAAGAGCCGTGAGCAGAGCGAGGGCAGCGCGCATGAGACCGTCCGGGGCAGGTTGAGGGCGACCCTCCACGATGTGACGCCCGACGCCGGCGTGTCAACATCCGGACGTTGTCATGACCCGTTTGTGCAACCATCTTCGCAGCGGACAAGGAGGTGCGGTGAGACGTGCACCCTCGATCTCGATTGCGATGGGAATCTTGCTGGTCATGAACCAGGCCTGCGGCGACACGAGAGCCGACGTGGTGCTGTTCGGCGGCATTGTCTGGACCGGTACCGGGGTACCCTCTACCGCGGTCGCGGTGGCGCATGGCCGGATCGTGGCGGTGGGCATGGACGACGACCTGGCGGCGTACCGCGATCACGCCGACCGGGTGATAGACCTCGCGGGCCGGATGGTCGTGCCCGGGTTCATGGACAATCACACGCATTTTCTCGATGGTGGCTTTGGCTTGGCCGGGGTCCAGTTGCGTGACGCCGCCACTCCGGGAGAGTTGGTGCGACGGATTGGGCGTTTCGCGGCCGAACACCCGGGGACCTGGATGCAGGGCGGCACGTGGGACCACGAACGATGGGGCGGCGAACTGCCCCGTCGCGACTGGATCGATTCGGTGACCGGTGAGACCCCGGTGTTCGTCGGGCGGCTCGACGGCCATATGGGGCTGGCGAACTCGCGGGCGCTCGAGCTGGCCGGGATCACGGCCGACACGCCGGATCCCGCCGGAGGCACGATCGTCCGTTACCCTGACGGGCGCCCGACGGGCGTCCTGAAGGATGCGGCCCAGGCCCTGCTGTATCGCGTGATCCCCGAGCCCTCCGACGCCGACCTCGACGCGTCGCTCGCCGCCGCCGCGCGCCACGCCGTGGAGCATGGCGTTACCCATGTCACCGACATGGGGAGTTGGGCGGGGCTCGAGACGTACCGGCGTGCCGCCGCGCGCGGGGCGCTCCCGTTGCGCGTGTACGCGGCGGTGCCGATCGCGACGTGGAAGCGGCTGGCCGACTACGTGCGTGCACACGGCCGCGGCGATCATCGCCTCGCCTGGGGCGCCGTGAAGGGATTCGTCGACGGGTCGCTCGGCTCGACGACGGCGTGGTTCTACGACCCGTATGACGACGAACCGGCAACCACGGGACTGATGGTCACGGACACCGCGGCGTTGCGCCGGGATATCATGCGCGCGCACGCCGCGGGACTGCACGTCATGGTGCATGCCATCGGGGACCGCGCGAACGACTGGTTGCTCGACGTGTACCGTGACGCCCGGGCCGAGGGCCTGTATCCCGAACAGCGATTCCGCATCGAGCACGCGCAGCACCTCAGCACCGCGGCAGTCGCGCGATTCGCCGAGCTGGGCGTGATTCCCTCGGCGCAACCGTACCACGCCATCGATGACGGGCGTTGGGCGGAGAAGCGCATCGGGCGGGAGCGGATCCAGCGGACCTACGCGTTTCGCGATTTGCTCGATGCCGGCGCGCGGCTCACGTTCGGCAGCGACTGGACCGTCGCCCCGCTCGATCCGATCCTCGGCATTTACGCGGCGGTGACGCGGCGCACCCTCGACGGCGCCAACCCGGACGGCTGGGTGCCGGCGCAGCGGATCACGGTGGAGGAGGCCCTGCGCGGATACACGGTCAATAGCGCCTACGCGGATTACCGCGACGACGTCGTGGGAACGCTCGAGGTGGGGAAGTACGCCGATCTCGTCGTCCTCTCGCGCGACCTGTTCGCGATCGACCCCACGGAGATCGAAGGGGTCCGCGTCGATCTCACGATGGTGAACGGCGAGGTCGTGTTCGAGCGCCGCTGATCGGCCTCAGGTGGATGGGTTCATCACCCGACCCATGAAGACGATCGTGCCGGACAGTCGCTCGCGGATCACGAAGACAAACGGCCGGTCGACCCACACGGCCAGTGGGGCGCTGACCGTGCCGACCTCGACCGCCGTGACGGCGGCCGCCTCGGTCCCTTCCTCGTTCACGTCGACGTACGTCTTGTGCTTGACACTCGTAATGCACACTTGACCGGGCTGGGCGGCAGGATAGAGCGCGGAAAAATCGGCCGTGCCGCTGTCGCAGAACGCGACCCCCATCCCCAGCGTATCGAGGACGTCTTCGAGTGAAAGCGTCGTCTCGAGCGTGAACGTGGGGATGCCGACCAGCAACTCCGCGCTGTCCAGCGCGGCGGTCCAGCTCGTCCACCGTGCCTGGCTCAGTCCCCCGGTGAGTTGCGCGATGTCGCCGGGTGCATCGGGCAGTGCGATCGTCATGCGGTATGCACCACCCCCGTAGGACAGGTCGACGACCTCGACATCGGCGTCCTGATAGTGGAACACCGGTAACGCGTCCTGGGACATCATGGGGACCTGCGTTTCCCCGCCGCCGGCCAATCGGAAGGGCGAGGGCCGCGTGTCCTTTGGATCGAATTGATAGGTCCAGGCGCCCTTGAAGTAGATCGCGTTGATGAGGTACATGATGGCGTCATCGGGCAACCGCGCGGGCACGATCTCGCGAATACGCCCGTTGGTCCGCTCGTCGACCCAGCCGTTGATCGTGTCGGACGCGCCGGACGCCGCGAAATCCAGCGCCTGGACCTCGGCATCGAAGTACGTACGGTTCAGCTCGAGGAACGCGGGCGCGATGGTGAACTCCTGTCGATACCAGATCGAGTTGGCCAGCAGGAATTCCACGTTCGGATCGATGCCGCGGAGCAGGTCGATGAGACTGCGGTAGGCGCCGTTGATCTGTTGCTGGTTGAGTCCGGTGAACCGGAGCGTGGCTCGCATGGCGTCGCGCGTATCGCCGGCGGCCCCGTTGAGCGTCATCCCGAGCGCCATCGCGACGCTGAGCGGTGAGATGAAGACGTTGTCGTCGGGATCGGCCTCGTCGAGTATCGCGCCGAACAACGCAAACGCGAACTGGTTGTCGGCGGTGATGAGGTCGGTCTCGGCGGCGGACAGCGCGCGCGGCAGGTTGGCGATCGGTTCGGTCGAGATCTTCCCGTTACCGCCGCAGGCCATCAGGGCGGAGACGGTCAGGGCGAGCACGGCATGGTACAGCCTTCGGGACATCGGAACGGCTCCGGCAATGTGTCCTTCCCGCACAGTGTACCCCATTCGATGAGAGCGGTTGCGGTCAGGCCTCGCGCCGCCGGTGAATAGGCCAGCGGTCGACCACCTGGTCGCCGCGCACGACGTGGTATTCGTCAAAGCAGGCCGCGGCCAGGCAGGCGTGATTGGGCAACAGTCGCACCCGCTCACCCACGGTCAGCGCCGCCGACACGATCCCGTGTTCCTGACTCAATGACGTGAGCACGGCGTCGTCACGCAGGGTGCCGGCAGCGTAATCCGCGAACACGCGACCCATCGCGGGACCGGCGGGAGACGGACCGGCGTCCTTCGACAGCGCCAGCGCGCCGGCGTCGATCACGCTGTGGCCGCGGCCCGGGGACGATACGGCGCTCGCAAGCAGGGAAAGCGCGCACGCGGTCATCTGGCATGCGCCGAGTGCCGCTTGCTGGCCGTCATAGAACGCGTAGTTGCCGGGTCGAGCCTCCGTCACGCCGTCGAGGTGCTCGACGACGGACAGCGTGGGCGTCGAACCCACGCTGGCACCCACGTCGGCTCCGCGGCCGGCGCATTGCGCGCGCAAATCGGCGACCGCGCGGCGCTCGTCCTCGGCGATGTGACGGATGGCATCCAGCGACGCGGCATGATAGGCGTGGCCGCCGTGCGTGAGGAACCCGTCGAACGCCAGCGTGGCGGATTCGCGTATCCGCCGGGCGAGCGCGAGCGGTGCCGGCGTCGACGGGTCCAGACCGGCCCGGTGGTACCCACAGTCGATCTTGATCCACACATGGAACGGATGCGTGGAGTCTTCGATCGCCTCGAACGCGGCTTCGGAGTCGATGGTGACCCGCAGGGTGATGTCCCGCGCGAGACGGCCGGCTTCAGCGACGCGATTCAGGATGAAGGGAAAGGCCCAGGTGATGTCATCGTAGCCACGGCCGGCGAACACGTGCGCTTCGGCGAGTGTCGAGACGGTGATACCGGTCGCGCCGGCCGCGCGCTGGCGATCGGCGACCTCGATGCACTTGTGGGTCTTGACGTGCGGCCGCAACGAGACGCCAAGCGCACGGCATTTGGCGGCCATGTGTTCGATGTTCGTCTCGAGCCGATCGAGATCGAGCAACAGCGCCGGGGTCGGGAGATCGTCGATCCGCGTCATGGCGTGCGTATCACCCTGACCCCGGCGTTCGGCATGGGCCTTTACGGGCGGGCGCGCAATACGGGAGACATCGTGATCGTCCCGGATCCCGTCGCCGTCACGTTACCGAAGGTCGCCGACGGATCGAACAACACGTCAACCGCGTTCGTCGCGGCGTCCTCGCCGGCCGTGACGGTGAAGCCGACGTCCGTCTTGATCCCGGTCTGGGCACCCGACGGGATGGTGACAGGATAGTCCGTTGCCGCGTCGAACGTGGCCTGCCCGACGGTCAACGGGCCCTTGAACGAGATCGTGGCGTCGCTGATGAACAGCCGCACCTTGCGATATTCGCCCGCGGCGATGGTGCCGCTCGCGATCACGATCGGGCTGGCGCCCTCGGCGGGCAATGCCATGAGGTCGATGGTCGCTCCCGCATCGAGCGTGAGCGTCTCCCAGCCGCCGGGCGCGTCCGTCTCTTCCACGGCGTCTGTGTCGTCCTCACCCGCCGGCAGGTAGTCGATTCGCGTGACGGTGATGGCAAACGTGTCGATGGTATCGGGATCTATCGACGCCGCAGGTGCCAGGGCGCCGGCAAACCACTGGGCGGCTGCCTGCTGGGCCGCGCCGTCGAACGTGGCCATGCGCAACTGGGTCGGGGATGGCGTGCCGGGGCCGGTCGTGTCGCCACACGCGAGGGTCGTGCCCACCAACGGAACGACGAGAAGGGCTACGGCGGTTTGGCTGAATCGCATACATGCTCCTGAAAAGGGTACGACGGAAAGACTCTCCCCGAACGTGAAACGTAACGCAACCGGCATCCCGGGTTCGTGGAGGCCATGGCGCCGCGGTCAGCGCACCAGGTGAAACGACACCTGTCGTTTCAACGCCCAGCCGATCTGTCCGTCTTGGCCCACGACCGCCTCTTCTTCCTGCATTGACCGAACCCGCTGGCCGTCCCATTCCGGTACGGACGTCGTGGCCTGCAGCTCGATCGAGTACCACGTGCTCGGCAGCAACGGTACATCGCCACGTCCGGGCACGCCGTCCTGCCGGTCCCAGAGCCCGATCAAGGGCCCGGCACCATGGCCGTGATCGCCGATGGGATGGGTGTAGACGGTACCGTCGATCCCGGCCGCTTGCATGCGGGTGAGGGTCGCGTGCAGCATCTCGTTCCCGGTGCGGCCGGCGCGCATCTCCGCCAGCAGGAGGTCCTGCAGCCGATTGGAGTTGCGGAGCGCCTCGCGCAGCCCGGCCGGCGGTTGCGTCTCGCCGTCGCGCAGGACGTAGCCCATGTGCTGCGTGTCCGTATGGAGGCCCAACGCGGTGATCCCGAAATCGCAATGCAGCACGTCCCCGCGCCGAATCACCGGCGCGGTCGAGTCGGCCATGTCGGTAGCGCGGCGCTGCACGGAGACCGACGGCTGGAACCAGGTGCCGAGTCCGAGGTCGTTCACCCGTTGTCGCATCCACCAGACCACGTCGGCGGTGGTCGTGACACCCGGCGTGATCACGGTACTGGAGAACGCGGTCTCGATGATCTGATGGACGAGCTCCTGCATGCGTCGATACACCGGCTCCATGGACGGAACGCGGATTGCCAGGTAGTCGAGAGCCAGGCGCTCGTTGCGCACCACGCGACCGGCCAACGGCGGACCGAGCGCACGTTGCATCTGTTCCCATTCACCGGCGCTGAGCCCGTCGGCAAAGGCGTGTTCCCGCGAAATGTTGACGGCGATCGTCCTGGGGTCGCGCTCGCGCACGATCGCGGCGAAGGCGTCCCACTGACTCTGCCCCCATTGCTCGCGCGGCCGCCCGTCGGGGGCCTGTTCCGTGCCACGAATCGCCTCGTACAATCCGCCCTGCGAGGAGCCGCCGAGCGCGATCCGCTCGATGCCGGTTGCGGGACCGCGGTCGAAGAACACGTAGATGGTGCGGCGCCGCGCCGCGAACGTCGTCGGGGAAACCAGGGCGCGGAACACGGGATCTTCATTGTACTCGCGCATCGACACGACCCACATGTCCACGCCGTGCGCGCGCAGGACCGCCGGCAGGACCAACGCGAGTCGGTCGTGCAGCCACTGCTGGCGGATGTCGGTCTGCTCGCGCAACGTGCCGAACGGTCGCTCGACGTCCGCGCGCTGACCCTGTGCCGGCGGCGCGCCGATCGCGGTCGCCGTGACCACGAGGAGCATGTGTCTCAAGGCGGTCATGGGGTGACTCCAATGGTCGTGAGGCGCATCGTGGCGCCAAGATAGCCGGGCTACCCGCCAGCGGCTACGCTATCTTTCGGCCACCATGACACCGGTGGAGCGACCGCTCGAACTCTCGGCGGACGAGATGCAACGTCTCGTCGCGGCGGCGATGGAACGCCTGGTCCCGCATCTGGAGTCGTTGCCGAACCAACCGGCGCACGACCTCGAGGACGCGGCAGACGTCGCGCGGGCGCTGGTGGAGCCGCTGCCGGAAACCGGGACGGCACCGGACGCCCTGTTGGACCTCCTGTTCGAGCGAGCGGTGCCAAAGAGCTTCAACACCGCCGGCCCAGGGTACCTGGCGTACATCCCGGGCGGCGGTCTGTTTCCGTCCGCCGTTGCCGCGTTGATCGCGGACGCCGTCAACCGGTACGTCGGCGTGTGGCTCGCGGCACCGGCCCTGGTGCAGATCGAAATGAACGTGATCCGCTGGTTCTGCGACCTCGTCGGCTACGGCCCCGACTCCGGCGGCATCCTTACTAGCGGCGGCTCCCTGGCCAACTTCTCGGCGGTGGTTGCCGCCCGGCGCGATAAACTCCCCGAGAACTTTCTGTCCGGCCGCTTCTATGTCTCGGATCAGGCCCATCATTCGCTCGACAAGGCCGCGATGCTCGCGGGGTTCCCGAGCGACGCGGTGCGGGTGATTCCCGTGGACGGTCAGTACCGCATGCGACTCGACGCGTTGCAGGAAGCCATCGCCGCCGACCGTCGAGACGGTCGCACGCCCTTCCTGGTCGTCGGGGGAGCCGGCACGACCAACACCGGCGCGGTAGACGATCTCGCCGGACTTGCCGCTATCGCCGCGCGGGAGGGGCTGTGGTTTCACGCGGATGCCGCGTACGGTGGGTTTTTTCTGATGACCAGTCGGGGGCGCGGCACCTTGCGGGGGATCGAGCGGGCCGACTCGATCACGCTCGACCCACATAAAGGCCTCTTCCTCCCGTACGGCAGCGGATCGCTGCTTGTCAAACGACGCCGGACGCTACGCCGCGCGCACGAGCGCGACGCGGCGTACCTGCCGGAGATGCGTGAAGGGGACGAGTTCGTGGACTTCTGCCAAATCTCCCCCGAACTGTCGCGTGGGTTTCGCGGGCTTCGCGTGTGGCTGCCCATGAAGTTGGCCGGTGCCGAGGCGTTTCGGCGGAACCTCGATGAGAAGCTCGACCTCACGACCTGGGCTCACGAGCAGTTGCGGGAGATACCCGGGCTGGTGATCGTGGCGGAGCCCCAGCTCTCGATCGTGGCGTTTCGGCTTGCGACGGCAGGGTCAGGCCGCGAGCGGACCAACGTGGCCAACCGGGAGCTGCTTGACCGGATCAACGCGCGGCGGCGGGTCTACCTGACCGGGACGACGCTGGACGGCTATTTCGTGCTCCGTATCTGCGTGCTGTCGTTCCGGACGCACCTCGACCGGATGGAAGCGGGCATGGCCGATATCCGGGCGGCGGTCGCGGAAACACTGGCGCGGGTTTCTCTTGGTCAAAATGGCGTCGCGTGAGGTCGGACCGGCAGACGCGGCCTGCAAGCCTGGCACAGCGGACCGGCACGCCTCCTGCTTGGGACCGTCGTGGAGCGCGACGAACATCCCCTAACGAGGTCGCGCGAGCACGAATGGTCACGACACAGGAGGAACCATGACCTACCCAATCATCTATCGTGGAAGCGCCCCGTCGGTTTGGAGCGATGTCTTCAATACGCGGCGGGAAATCGACCGCATGTTCGATCGCCTGGTGGGCAATGTGAGCAGCCCGGCGCAAGGCACCCTCTGGGCGCCTGCGGTCGATGTGAAGGAGACGGCCGAGGCGATCGAGGTGGCCGCGGAGTTGCCCGGGATCAAGCCGGAGGACGTCGAGGTGAGCGTGGAGCACAACACGCTGACGATCGCGGGTGAGAAGCGCCGCGAGGCCGTGGAGGGCGACGATGGCGGCTACCGGATCACCGAGCGCAACTACGGCCGGTTCGAGCGGAGCTTCACGCTCCCGCGCGGTGTCGACGCCGGCAAGGTGCAGGCACGGTTCGAACACGGCGTCCTCACGGTCGAGTTGCCTAAGGCCGAGGAAGCCAAGCCCCAGCGGATCGATGTGACAATCGGAAGGTAGGGGCGCACACCCGCGCTCGCGCAGAGACACGGCGACCGCGTTTGTGGTGGGTCGATCCGAGCGACCGGTTGACCAGCGTGCAGTCTGGCTCAGGAATTCCTGAAGCCGCCGCCACCGATTCCCGGGGAACCCTCATGAACCCGGGGCCGTTATCCTTGCATGCAGCACGCTGACCGGTTTTTATGCTCGATATAATGACACTGCGCTCCCTCGCTGCCGCGCTGCTGATTCTTGGCTCGGCGGGTCCATACACCGCGCCGATGCTGTGCATGGTCTTGGGACCGCACCCTGCGTCACAAATGGAATCGTGTCCGGGCCAATCCGCTCCGATGACTGGTGCGGGCCATCACGGATGCGACCTGGCGCAGTGCGCGACTCCCCCCATTGCCGCACCGCTGATCCCCCCTGGGATCTCCTTGGCCCTTTCGATTGTCGAGCTACCGCATCCCTCCGCAGACGGCGGCTTCGACGGTGATCTGCGGCCGCCGCTGACTCCTCCGCCCATAGCGTAGCCTCTCCTGGGAGTAGTGTGTCCAGCCGCGTCGCGCCCGCGCCGCGGTGGAACACCTTATACGCGCGGCCTCGGCCGCGCAGGAGAGGTACAACGTGCGACAACTGTTCCAACTACTGTCGATCGCCGGATCGGCGGCCTTCGTGATGACCGCCGGTTATCCGTCCCCGGGCTTCGCCCAGTCGGCCGTGTTCGAGGCGCCGGGGCTGCGGGCCTACGTCGAGCAGGTCCTCGCACGTAACGCCGGGTTGCGGGCCGCGAGCGAGCGCCTCGGGGCGGCGGAGCAACGGATCGCCCCGGCCGGTGCCCTGCCCGATCCCATGGTGACCTTCGGGGCAATGTCGGTCCCGGTTGCGTCGTTCGACGTGGACCGCGAGCCGATGACGCAATTCCCGGTCATGTTGCAGCAACACTTCCCGTTTCCCGGCAAGCAGGGCGCGGCGACCGCCGTCGCCCGGGCGGACAGCGCGATAGCCGGCGAAAGGCGCACGCTCATTGAGGCTGGGTTGGTCGCCGCGGCGGTACGAGCGTACTACACGCTGGCCAACGCCCGCACCGCGCTCGACGTGTGGCGCAGCCGCGCGGCACTGGCGGATCAAGCCATCGCGGTAGCCCACGTTCGCTACGAGACGGGCGTCGCACCGCAGACCGATCTCCTGCGGGCGCGGCTCAGGCGGGCCGAGCTGGACGAAGAGCGGCTGCAGCTCGGTGCGGCGGTCGCCGCAAGCCAGGCACGGCTCGACGCGCTCCGCGGCGGGCCCGACGAGCCGGTGTTCACGCCGGTGTTGGTGTCGACCGCCGCGGTTCCGCGGCTTCGCGGGGACTCCGTGCCGGCCGACTCGGTGTTCCGCCAGGTGCTGGTGGAGCGGAGCCCGGCGCTGCGGACCGCGGCTGCCCAAGTCGAGCAGGCGGAGCGTACGGCTCGCGTCTTTGCGATCGCCGGCCGACCCGACTTCACGGTTGGGCTTCAGGCAGCGCCGCGGTTCGGCGGCCGTGAACCGTTCGTGACCGCGCTCGTGGGGATCTCGCTGCCGCTCTACGCCAGGCGGAAGCAACGCCCGGCGGCCGAGGCAGCGCGCCTGGAAGCGAACGCCGCGGATGAGCGGTACGAGGACCTTATCGCTCGACTCACCGCCGAGGTCGATGTCGCCGTCACGGACCTCCAGGCCCTGCGCGACCGAGTTCTGCAGACGGCGGACGAGATCATCCCGCTCGCGGAGGCGGCGAGCGTGTCCGCGCTCCAACGCTATCAAGTCGGCACCCTGGAGTTCAGCGCGGTACTGGACGCGCAAGATGACTTGTTCCGCGCACAGCTCCGGCTGGCGCGGCTGATCGCGGACTACGGCGCTACCTGGGGTAACCTCACGGCGCTGATCGGACAGGAGTGGTATCGATGAAATCCATGGCATTCGTTTCGCTCGTCCTCGTCCTTGCGGCATGCAATGGACCGGGGAGCGATGAGCCGGCGCGGCGAGAACAGGACACCCCCGCCGCAGCCACCCCGATGGCCGAGATGAGCGGTATGGAGAACATGGTGGGAACGCAGGACACGCCAGGGATGGAGGGCATGACCATGGGCGGGGACGGCCCCATACGGATCACCACGCGGCAGGCTGCGCTGGCGGGGGTCACGTTCGCGGTGGCGCGCGAGGCGCCGGTCGAGCGCACGGTGCGGGCCGTGGCCATGGCGGTGCCGAACGAGCGCGCGCTCGGCATCGTCAACGCGCGGGTGAGCGGCTGGGTCGAGACGCTCCACGCCAGCGAGACCGGCCGCTTGGTGCGGTCCGGCGAGCCGTTGCTCGAGCTGTACGCCCCCGAGCTGGTGACGGCGCAGGAGGAATTGCTGCTCGCCAAACGGCTGGCGGGCGTGGAGGGCGGGACGTCACTCGTAGCCGCGGCGCGGCGCCGGCTCGCCCTGTGGAACATCGCCGAGGAAGAGATCGGCGCGATCGAGGCGAGCGGTGAAATCCGGCGCCGCCTCACCATTCGCTCACCGTACCCGGGTCACATCCTCGAGAAACATGTGATCGAAGGCCAGATGGTGCGGGCCGGCGACCGCCTGTTCAAGATCGCCGATCTTTCCACCATCTGGATCGAGCCCGCGATCTTCGAGAGCGACATCTCACTGGTGCGGGTGGGCCAGCGGGCGCAGGTGACGTTCGACGCGCTCCCCGGCCACCTGTTCGAGGGGCGCGTCACGTTCATCCGTCCCGAGCTGGACATGCACACTCGCACCCTGAGGGTGCGTGTCGAGGTCCCGAACCGCCGGTTCCTGATCAAGCCGATGATGTACGGCGCGGTGCGTATCACGGCGGGCGCTCCCCGAGGCGTCACGGTACCACTCGGCGCGGTCCTTCCGACGGGGTCGCGCGATCTCGCGTTCGTGGTCCGGCAGGGCGGCGTGGTCCCCACAGCGGTCGTGGTGGGCACACGCGGCGATTCGACCGTGCTCGTGGCCGACGGCCTTGCCGCGGGCGACACGGTGGTGGCATCGGCGACCTTCTTGTTCGACTCCGAGTCGCAGCTCGCCGCCGCCATGGCCGGGATCATGCTGAACATGGGCATGGGGCTCGACATGGGCGGCATGCAGATGGAAGGCATGGACATGACCGGGTCGGAGGCGGCGCCGGCCGTGGCGGATACGATGCCCGGCATGCGGATGGATTCCGCGCGGCCGAAGGAGCGCAGGCCATGATCACCAGACTGATCGAACTCTGCATCCGCCGGCGCGGGCTGGTGGCGCTCGCCGCGCTCGGCATCTTGCTCGGCGGGATCGGGATCGCCCGCACCATGCCGGTGGACGCGATTCCCGACCTCTCCGACGTCCAGGTCATCGTGTTCACCGAATGGCAGGGGCAGGCGCCACAGGTGATCGAGGATCAAGTCACCTATCCGCTGGTGACAGCGCTCCTGGCTGTGCCGCAGGCCAAGGTGGTGCGCGGACAGTCCATGTTCGGCCTCTCGTTCGTCTACGTGCTGTTCGAGGACGGCACCGACCTGTACTGGGCGCGTAGCCGGGTGCTCGAGTATCTCAACTCGGCCGGGGCGGCGCTCCCGGAGGGCGTCCGGCCGCAACTCGGTCCCGACGCCACCGGCGTGGGTTGGGTTTATCAGTACGCCGTCGAGGGAGAAGGCTACTCGCTCGATCAGCTCCGCTCGGTCCAGGATTGGTACTTGCGTTACGGCCTCCAGCAGGTGCCCGGGGTGGCCGAAGTGGCGAGCGTGGGCGGGTACGTGAAGCAGTACCAGGTGCTGCTCGACCCGGCGAAGCTGCTGGGCTTCGGCGTCACGGCCGATCAACTGATCCGCGCCATCCGCACGTCGAACGCCGACGTGGGGGCGCGCACCATCGAGGTCGCGGGCGGTGACTACATGGTCCGTGGTCTCGGGTACCTCGGTGGCGTCGGCGACATCGCCGGTCTGGCCGTCGGGCCGGGCGCGGACGGAGTCCCGGTGCGGGTGCGGGACGTGGCGACCGTCACGATCGGGCCCGACATCCGGCTCGGATTCGTCGAGCGGAACGGCATTGGCGAGGCCGTGGGCGGCGTCGTGGTGATGCGCTACGGGGAGAACGCGCTCAGGGTGATTGACGGCGTCAAGCGCAAGCTGGTGGAACTCCAGCGGGGCCTCCCGCCAGGGATGCAGATCGTCACGACATACGATCGTTCGTCGCTGATCAACCGGGCGATCCGCACGCTGTGGCGGACGCTGATTGAGGAGTCGCTCATCGTGGCGGTGGTGTGCATCATCTTCCTGCTCCACGCCCGGAGCGCACTCGTGGCGATCGCCACGCTGCCCCTCGGCATTCTCATGGCCCTCGCAGCCACGAGGGTCATGGGCGTCAATGCCAACATCATGTCGCTCGGCGGGATCGCCATCGCCATCGGGGCCATGATCGACGCGGCGATCGTGATGATCGAGAACCTCCACAAGCACATCGAGCACGAACCCGACCGGCCACGCTGGGAACTGGTGGCGGCGAGCACGCGGGAGGTAGGGCCGGCGCTGTTCGTTTCGCTGCTGATCGTCACGCTGTCGTTCATTCCCGTGTTCTCACTCCAGGCGCAAGAGGGCCGGCTGTTCCGGCCGCTGGCGCTCACCAAGACCTTCGCCATGGCCGCGGCGGCGTTCCTATCGGTCACGGTCGTTCCCGTGTTGATGGGCCTGTTCATCAAGGGGAAGATCCGGCCGGAGGAGGAGAACCCCATCAACCGCTGGGCCATCCGCCTGTACCGGCCGGTGCTCCGGTGGGCGCTGGCCCATCGCACGCTGGTGCTCGGCGGCAGCGTCCTGCTCTTGGCAGCAACCGCGTGGCCGCTGTCCCGGCTGGGGAACGAGTTCATGCCCCCGCTGGACGAGGGCTCGCTCATGTACATGCCGAACACGATCCCCGGTGTGTCGGTCACCGTACAGCGCCGCATGCTCCAGAAGCAGGATTCGATCCTGATGACGTTTCCCGAAGTGGAATCCGTCTGGGGCAAGGCGGGCCGGGCCCGGTCGGCCACCGATCCGGCGCCGCTCTCGATGGTCGAAACCATCGTGAACCTCAAGGATCCATCCGCCTGGCCGGAGCGACTGTCGCAGGACGAATTGATTGCCAAGCTGGACCGGCAGCTCCGGTTCACAGGCTACGTCAACAGCTGGACCATGCCGATCAAGAACCGCACCGAAATGCTGTCCACGGGTATCCGCACGACGCTCGGGATCAAGGTCTTCGGGCCCGACCTCCGAACGATCGAGCGGATCGGCGGCCAGATTGAGGCCCTGCTGGCTCCGGTTCCGGGCACCGCGAGCATCTATGCCGAGCGTTCGTTCGGCGGGCGATACCTGGACGTTCGGCCGGATCGCGACCTCGTCGCGCGCTATGGGCTGACCGTGGGTCAAGTGCAGGAAGTGGTCGGCACGGCGCTGGGCGGCATGAACATCACCACCACGGTTGAAGGCCGCGAGCGCTACCCCGTGCAGGTACGCTACGGGCGATCGTTCCGGGACGACCCGCAACGGCTGGGCGATCTGCTTGTCGCCACGCCGCAGGGCCCGCAGGTCCCGCTGTCGCAACTCGTGACCACCCGGTTCACGGCCGGCGCCCCGATGATCAAGAGCGAGGATGCCCAGCTCCTCGGCATCGTGTTCATCGACGTGCGCGGGCGCGACGTGGGCGGCTATGTGGCGGAGGCGCAGGACCTGGTGGAGCGGGAGATCACGCTCCCACCCGGATACCGGCTCCAGTGGAGCGGGCAGTACGAGGCGATGGAGCGCGTGACGCAGCGGCTGGCGATTGTCGTGCCGCTCACGATCGCGATCATCGCCCTGCTGCTTTACCTCAACTTTCAGACCGTCGCCGAGACCGCCATCGTCCTGCTGTCGCTGCCGTTTGCCGTGGTCGGGGGCGTGTGGCTGATGTGGCTGCTCGGGTACAACCTCTCGGTAGCGGTCGCGGTCGGGTTCATTGCGCTGGCGGGGGTCGCCGCGGAGACGGGCGTGGTGATGCTCGTGTATCTCGACCTCGCGTGGAAAGAGGTCGCTCGCGGGGGGCCGGTGACCGCCGCCGGACTTCTCGGTGCCGTGGAATACGGGGCCGTGAACCGGGTCCGTCCCAAGCTCATGACGGTGGCGGCAATCATGGCCGGCCTCTTCCCCATCATGTGGACGCATGGTACGGGGGCGTCCGTCATGCAGCGGATCGCGGCGCCCATGATCGGGGGAATGGTGACGTCTACGGCGCTCACGCTCGTGGTGATTCCGGTGCTGTACTCTCTGTGGCGGGGGCGGCAACTGAATCGCGGTTGAGAAACGTGGAGGACGGTCGCGTCTCTTGCGTGCGGTCTCCCGAGCTGATTCCGGAGGGCGCGCGGGCTACGTCGATTCAATCACCGCGCATCGACAGCCCCTGCGTGCCCGCGGTGCCGCGTCGAGCTTGGCGAGCGTCGCGTGGAGGGTGCGCCGCAACGTGCGGAGCTCGCGCAGTTTCACCTGGATCTCGGCCAGATGCTTGACGACTACGGACCGGATGTGGTCGCACGGAGGATCACCGCCGGCCGAGATCGCGATTACCTGGCGGATGTCGGTGAGCGTGAGCCCAAGGCCTTGCGCTTTCTTGATGAAGGCAAGCTCCTCGACGGCATCGCGGCCGAACTCGCGATAGCGATTCGTGTCACGCTCCGGCGGTGTGCTGCGCGCTGCCCATCGCGTTCGTCACCCTCGGAGCGGGAACGGTGGTCGCGTCCGCCATAGCAACGGCTCCGTGGCTCGCGGACCTGTCACGGCACAAAGCGTGGGTGTTCTCGCTAGCCGGCGTCATGCTCGCGGCGGACTACTGGATTCTGTACCGCTCAGCGAGCGTTGCCTGCCGACCCGGCGGCACCTGTCATCGATCGCATCCGTTCGGGCGCTGGATGCGGCGCGCATTCTGGTTCTCGGTGGGCCTGCTCACCGTGGCACTCACCGCGGCGTATCTGCTTCTCCCGGTAGCAAGGCTATTCGGCTATTAGCATTAGACGACGGCGGGGGTCCGGAAGCCGGTCATCGCAAACGACCTGCCGGCCGCCTGCCGTATCGCTGTCGAAACCCATCATCTGAAGTCGAACCTCAGGCGGCTGAGGCAGCAACTCGCTGCGTGAGCTGCACCAGCTGTTGCGGAACCGCTTTTCCCGATGGAGCTTGGTGTCTCGGGAGAGCGACGGCCGGAGCGGGCGTCGATCGAACGGGCCGCACGCGCGCGCGCCGGTCGATTCGTGAGCGAAGCGATCGCGAAGGCACCGACCAGGCTTCTTGAGCAGGCCCTGTCCGAGCGCGCGGGATCACGAGTCTACGTCCAGGTGCTTATTGCCTCCTCTCGCTCCCTCGACGCGGCACGGCGGCCACGTATAGGTTACGTGGGTGACTAGAAGGACGTGACTGTGATTCGACCGACCGAGGTTAGGCCCGAGGCAGGTTACAGGCTGTGGCTCCGCTACGAGGATGAGGCAGAGGGAACAGTGGACCTGTCGGACCTCGCTGGGCGGGGCGTCTTCGAGGCATGGAACGACCCCAAGATCTTCGAGGCGGTGCGAGTGGGCGCAAGCGGTGCCTTGGAGTGGCCCGACGGGATTGATTTGTGCGGGGATGCGCTGTACATGCGGCTGACAGGGAAGGCACCGGACGACGTATTTCCGAGCCTCCGGTCGGCCACGGTTGATGCCTGAGATCAGCCGGTTTTATGGCATCGTGATCAAGATGTACTTCGGCGATCATGGTCCGCCGCAAACAGCGTGTCGACCTCACCATCCCCCTGCGGCGGATGCGCTCGCCGACCGTCACCGCGCGCACGCCGTGTGACGAGTCGGCGTATACCACTTCCCTGGGCACCACACTCACCGAAAGAAGCTCGATGCTCCCGCGTTCGCCGTCCGTTCCGAACCAGAGACCCAGCTGCCGCCAGGGGCCTTGCCACGGCTGATCTCCAACGGACCAGTACCAGTCGGACCGCAGCTGGTACGTGTGGATGGCGCCGTCCCCCACGATGGGGCTCTGCTGGCCCGTGAACTGGAAGGGCACGCCAGTCCCCCGACCTTCCGGCAGGTTGAATCCGAGGCGAACGAGGCCGACGGAGCTTGTACTGTCGGTGCGAGCACGGATGACCACATCGGCCCAGTCCGTCCGGTCCCAGTCCGGCAGGCCCACGTGGATCGCTCCGCGCAGCCGGCCATCGGGAATGCGGGTGCGGGCAGTGAGGGTAACCCGCAACCCCTCGGCGGTCCGCGCCAACGTCGGCGTCGCGGACGGGCGGTTCAGCAGCGGCGTGGGCTTCCAATCCGGCTACGGCTCATCGAAGCGCCACTCGACGCGCTGCGGCGGGTTGGCCGGCACCTCCGAGCCCACGACGGTCGCGGCACCGATGTGGTCTTCGAGGTGGAGCGGCATGTCGACCGTGAGCGGCGCGGGCCCGCCGCAACCAAAGCAGAGCATGCTCGCGGGGGAGCGCCGCGGATGGTGCTTGCCGCCTCAGTATTCGAAGCGCCACAGGTCATTGAGAAAACTGACGTTGCCGATGAAGTAGAGGCCGCCGAACAGCCACAGGTTCCCGCTCCCGTCCATCCACGAGACACTGCTGCTTCGGGCGCCCGGCACGTTGGCAGGGTTGGGGCTCCCCTTGGTTCCATAGACACCCTGCTGGTCGAAGCTCGAGCTGCCGGAGATCCAGGTCCAGTTCGCGCCGTCGAACCGCCACAGGTCGTTGTAACCGCCCTCGCCGCTCCAGAATCCGCCGAACAGCCACAGGTTGCCGCTCCCGTCAATCCACGATACGCTGCCAGCCCGCGCGCCCGGCACGTTGCCCGGGTCGGGGCTCCCACGGGATCAAGATCATGTCGCTGAAGAACTTTCTGGAGCGCCGGCGGGATTCAAGGTCGAACCCACCCTGATTACGCGAACGACCTGGGCGCGTTGGCCAAACTGCCGATCTCGGCCTTCGTCCCATGGGCCGACAGGATCGACAGACTTGGTGTGCGCCTGAGCCGTGGTGCGCGGCCGGTTGGCGGAAGGAGCCCGCGATGGCCCGGGCGCCTCGGCCACGTCGCCGAGTGCGCGTTCCGGTGGGCGGGGCGCGAGCTACACGGCGCTTGCCTCATGGTCTCCGCTGGGGTTCTTAAGAGCACACGAGATCGACTGAGTTCGTGGGCGTGTAGTCCACGCTGCAGCCGGCGGGCACATTCTCTGTGGCAAAGGTGCCGGTGCGAGTTCCGGTGAAGGTGAGGATCACGAACCGATCACCGGGGCTGGGGGTGAAGCCGCCGAGCAGTGTCACGTTCAGCGTTCCAGCGAGGGTGACGTCGCCACTCACGCCCAGCTGGTCGTGGTCGGTTGAGGTGTTGCCCGGGGCGGTACCGCCGATCTCGATGTTGAGGGCGGCCACGTCGTCTTGGGGGAACGTGCCCGTGATGCTGAGGATACCCGGAGAAGTGCCGGGGTTGGTATTCCCCGAGTTTGCAAACGTCGTATTGGATATGTCCAGCGTGCCGGCGCCGCGGAGCGTGGCAGCGGACGCGTTGGTGAATGTGCCCCCGCTGGCCGCGAAAGTGCGTGAACTGCCAATGTCGATCAGGCCTTCGTTCGTGAACGTGGGCGTGGTGCCGCTCTGGCTGAGCGTGAAGTCCCCGGTGGTGAGCTCAAGGAGCCCGCTGTTGAGGTGATCGGCCGAGCTCTGGGTGAGCGTGAGCGGCTGCGTGACGGTGACGGTGCCCTGATTGTCCAGCTGCGCCGCCAACGTGCGGGCGCCCCCGGCACCGGCCAGCGAGACGATGGTGCCACTCGGCGCATTCACCAGGGTGCCCGAGGTCACCGCGAAGGTGAGGGTGCCGCCGCCCGCGGACGTGAGCTCAATGGTCCCCTCGTTGGTGAACCCGGTCGCCACCGTCACCGTCCGGGCAAAACCGTCCGGGCCCTGCGCGCGCAGGATCGCCCCCGC
>Ga0214471_10000188_pt1 | contig 57146 bp, 49 predicted proteins | sample RVTome_5_FD_207665 | JGI IMG/M metagenome (GOLD analysis project Ga0214471, IMG submission 207665) | Soil microbial communities from uranium-contaminated site in the Upper Colorado River Basin, Wyoming, United States - RVT142D155 | ecosystem: Environmental > Terrestrial > Soil > Contaminated >... | reverse complement strand
AGTCGTTTGCCGACGCCGGGCGCCGCGCGGCGCACGCCTAACTGTTTCATCGGCTGTTTCGCAAGCGGCGCGGGCTCCCTGCGTCGCGTCAGCGGCTCGCGGCGGCGCCCGATCACGTCTACAACCGGGCGAGGTCTCACGAGCTCTCCGCGGGCTCGCGGCTTTGACGCCCTCCGGGCGACGCTCTTACACTCGCGCCTTCCGCGCGCCAGAGGGCGAGCGCACCGGATTCCTGCGACGCGTGTCTGAACGACTGCTTTCGCTCTACCGCACGATGGCGCGCATCCGCGCCTTCGAAACCGCTGCCGAAGAGGCTTCCCGCGGCGGCGTGGCGGCGTTCGGCGCCTCGCTCGGCGAGGCAAGGGTACGCGGGCCGCTGCACCTTTCGACCGGCCAGGAGGCGGTCGCCGCGGGCGTCTGCGCCAACCTCGAGCCGCGCGACCTGCTCACCTCGACGCACCGCGGGCATGGCCACACGATCGCCAAGGGGGCCTCGATCGAGCGCGCCATGGCCGAGCTGTTCGGGCGCGCCACGGGCTTCAACGGCGGCAAGGGCGGCTCGATGCACATCGCCGACTTCTCGGTCGGCATGCTGGGCGCGAACGGGGTGGTGGCGGCCGGAATACCGATTGCGGTCGGCGCTGCGCACGCGGTCCGCATCCGCGGCGGCCGCGAGCTGGTAGCGTGCTTCTTCGGCGATGGCGCGATCAACCGCGGGCCGTTTCTCGAGGGCCTCAACTGGGCCCGGATTCACGATCTGGCGCTGCTTTTCGTCTGCGAGGATAACTGCTGGTCCGCGACGACCGCGAGCGGCCCGATGACCGCGGGCAGCGGGGCGCTTGCGCGTGCGCGCGCGATTGGCGTCGAAGGCGAAAGCGTCGATGGCAACGATGTCGCAGCCGTGGACGCGGCGACGGCGAAGTTGGTGGCGCAGATTCGCGGCGGCGCGGGGCCGCGGTTTCTTCACGCGATCACCTATCGCGTCAAGGGACACGTCTCGGTCGACGCCGCCACCTACCGCGACGCGGCGGAAGTCGATCGTGCAATCGAGCAGGATCCACTGCGCCTGTGCGCGGCGCGCTTGCTTACGAACGGAGTGGCGCAGGCGACGCTCGAGGCACTCGACGCGGAGGCGCGCAAGGAAGTCGCACATGCGGTGCGGCACGCGGCGGAAGCGCCCTGGCCGAGTACGGAAGCGGCGTTCACCGACGTCCAGGACGTCGGGGCCGGACGATGGCACGGATGAACTATGCGCAGGCGGCGTGCGCCGCGCTGCGCGATGCGATGCGGGCGGACGCGAGCGTCGTGGCGCTCGGCGAAGACGTTGGGCGCGGAGGCGTCTTCGGTCAGTATCGCGGTCTGCAGGAGGAGTTCGGCGCGGCGCGCGTGATCGATACGCCGATCTCGGAGGCGACCATCATGGGCGCGGCGGTGGGCATGGCGCTCGCGGGACTGCGGCCGGTGGTTGAAATGCGGCTGACCGATTTTGCACTCTGCGCCATGGACGAACTGATCAACCAGGCCGCCAAGGCGCGCTACATGTTCGGCGGGCAGGCACGCGTGCCGCTGGTGGCGCGAATGCCGATCGGGATCTGGAGCGGCTCGGCGGCGCAGCACTCGCAGAGTCTCGAAGCGTGGTTTGCCCACATCCCGGGTCTGGTGGTCGTCACACCGGCGAGCGTGCAGGACAATTACTCGCTGCTGGCGGCGGCGATCGCCTGCGGCGATCCGGTGGTCTACATGGAGCACAAGGAACTCTGGGGCAGCGAGGGCGCGGTCGAGCTGTCGTCGCGCGAGGCGCTCGGCACGGCCCGGATCTTGCGCGAAGGCCGGGACGTCACGCTCGTCACGTGGTCGCGCACCGTTAGTGCGGCGCTCGAGGCCGCCGAGCGAGCCGCTGACGAAGGATTGGAGGTGGAAGTTATCGACATTCGCACCATCTGGCCCTGGGACCGGGACTCGGTGTTCGCCTCCGTGGCGAAGACCGGGCGCGCGCTGGTCGCGCACGAGGCAGTGCAAGTCGCCGGATTCGGTGCGGAGATCGCTGCTTCGATCGCCGAACGCGTCGGCGCGAAGGTGAAGCGCGTCGGCGCGGCGCGCATTCCGGTGGGTTTCTCGAAGCCGCTCGAGGACCAGGCGCGCGTCGGCGCGCCGGCAATTCTCGGGGCGCTGCGCGAACTCGCGGGGCAAGCAGCGCGAGAGCGACGCTGAATCGTCGATGCGCCCGATTCTGACGGCAGATAGCGTCACCGAGATTGGTGCTGAAACGTATGACACGGTGCTGGTCGCCGGCTCGCACGGCGGTGTCATCGCCGGGCACCTCGCGGCGAAGGCGGGTGCCCGCGCGGTCATCCTGAACGACGCGGGCGTGGGCAAAGACGCTGCGGGCATCGCCGCGCTCGGCTATCTGCACGTGATCGGCATGGCCGCCGCGACCGTGGGGCACGCCAGTGCGCGCATCGGCAGCGGCGCGCACATGCTCGCGTACGGTGTGATCAGCCATGCCAATGCCGCTGCTGCTGCGCTTGGCGTGGTGCCCGGGCAGTCCTGCCGGGATGCCGCCGTGCGACTCACCGCGGCGGCGGCGCCGCGCGCCGCGCCACCGCCGTACGCAGAGGGGCGCTATCGGCTGCCGTGCGCCGGATCGCGAGAAGTCTGGGCGCTCGATTCGGTCGGCAAGGCGATTCCTGAGGACGCCGGTCGCATCCTCGTAATCGGCTCGCACGGCGCGCTGCATGGCGGACGGGCCGAGTCGGCGCTCCCGGTCGATGCTTACGCTGCGCTATTCAATGACGCGGGCGTGGGCCCCGACTCGGTCGGCATATCTCGCCTGCCCGCACTTGCCGCGCGCGGCATTGCCGCAGCGACCGTCGGCTGCGGCAGCGCGCGCATTGGCGACGGCCGCTCAATGTGGGAAAGTGGCATCATCTCGTTCGCAAATCCGGTGGCCGAGCGCATCGGCGCACGCGCGGGCGACAGCGTTCGGCGCTTCATCGAGCGGCTTTGCTGAGTGGTCTCGGGATTCGGTGGTTGCGGCACCGTATCCATGAAACGTCTAGGCTGAGGGGTCGTGCCACGCGCGTTTGACCGGGATCAAAATTGTTCCGGGCACATTTGTCAGGATGAGTCCCAGCATGGAGATCATCCGGGCTGACGTAGCGATCATCGGTGCCGGCGGCGCGGGGCTGCGCGCTGCCATCGCCTTGGCGCAGGCCGCCCCGAAACTGCGCGTCGCGCTCGTCTCGAAGGTATACCCGATGCGCAGCCACACCTGCGCCGCCGAGGGCGGGGCGGCCGGCGTTATCAAGTCCGACGACAGTCTCGAGCAGCACTTCGAGGACACGGTCGGAGGCGGCGACTGGTTGAGCGATCAGGACGCGGTGGACTATTTCATCCGCGAGGCGCCGAAGGAGCTCATCCAGCTCGAGCACTGGGGCTGTCCGTGGAGCCGCGAGGCGAACGGTTCGGTGGCGGTGCGGCCTTTCGGCGGCATGAAGCAGCAGCGCACCTGGTTCGCCGCCGACAAGTCCGGATTCCACATCCTGCACACGCTGTTCCAGACATCGCTGCAGTTTGCGTCGATCCGGCGCTTCGACGAATTCTACGCCACCGATCTGCTGCTGGAGGAGGGCCGCTGCGTCGGCCTGGTGGCGATCGAGATGCGCAGCGGCCAGATGCAGCGCGTCGACGCGCCTGCTGTCATCATCGCTGGCGGTGGCGCCGGGCGCATGTTTCCGTTTACCACCAATGGCGCGATCAAGACGGGCGACGGCATGGCGCTTGCCTACCGCGCAGGCGTGCCCTTGAAGGACATGGAGTTCGTCCAGTATCACCCGACCGGCCTGCCCAGCACCGGCACGCTGCTGACCGAGGCCTGCCGCGGCGAAGGCGGCGTTCTGCTCAACAGGAACAGCCGCCGCTTCCTCCAGGACTACGGCATGGGTCCCGAGACGCCGCTCGGCAAGCCCGTACTCAAGACCATGGAGCTCGGTCCGCGCGACCGGGTGAGCCAGGCGTTCTGGCACGAGCAGAAGAAGGGCAACGCGGTGTCGACGCAATGGGGTGACGCCATGCTGCTCGACATGCGCCACCTCGGCGAGAAAAAGATCAACGAGCGTTTGCCGCTGGTGCGAGACATGTCGATCAGCTACATGGGGGTGGACCCGGTGACCGATCCGGTCCCGGTACGGCCGGTGGTTCACTACATGATGGGCGGCATCGACACGGACATCCGCGCGGCCACCTCGGTGCCGGGACTTTATGCCGCGGGCGAGTGCGCCTGCGTCAGCATCAACGGCGCCAACCGGCTGGGCTCGAATTCGCTCACGGAGCTGCTGGTGTTCGGTCACCGGGCCGCGATGAGCGCGATCGAATTTCTGGACTCGGGCGCCAAGCCCGCCGGCGAGGCCGTGCTCGCGGCCGGGGCCGGCGCGGCGCAGGCACGCGTGCGCGAGCTGATGCAGCGGACCGGACGCACCGACACGGTCGCCGGACTGCGCAAGGAAATGATGCAGACGATGGAGCAGCATGCCGGCATTTACCGGAGCGGCGAGGGCCTCGCTGCAGCTTGCGCCAAGCTCGCCGAGCTGCGCCGCCGCTACCGCGGCATCGAGCTGCACGACAAGACCAACGTCTACAACACGGACCTGCTGCAGGCGCTGGAGCTGGGCTCGATGCTCGACTGCGCCGAGGCGGTGACGCAGAGCGCGCTGGCGCGCAAGGAGTCGCGTGGTGCGCACCAGCGGCTCGATTTCACCGCGCGCGACGACAAGACATTTCTGCGCCATTCGCTCGCCTTCCATCACCCGGCGCAGGCGCCGCGCGTGGATTACTGCGACGTGGTGATCACCACTTCGCAGCCCGGCGTGCGAGATTACTCGGGAGACCACCAGTAATGGGCGAGCGCAGGGTCGAGCTGGAGGTGCTGCGCTACAACCCGGAAACGGACCGCGAGCCGCATTTCCAGCGTTACTCGGTGACCTGTCGGGAGGAATGGGTGGTGCTCGACGCCTTGAACCATATCAAGGAAACCGTCGATCCGACGCTCAGTTACCGCTGGTCCTGCCACATGGCGGTGTGCGGCAGCTGCGGCATGATGATCAACGGCGAGCCGAAGCTCGCCTGCAAAGCATTCCTGCGCAGCTACGACGGCTTGATCTGCGTCGAGCCGCTGCAGCATTTCCCGATCGAGCGCGACCTGGTCACCGTGGCGGACGACTTCATCGCGAAACTCGCGCGGGTCAAGCCGTGGCTGATGCCCAAGGAGCCGCGGGCGGTGGAGCAAGGCGAGCACCGCCAGACGCCGGCGCAGCTCAAACGCTATAAGCAGTTCACGCTCTGCATCAACTGCATGTTGTGCTATGCAGCCTGCCCGGAATACGGCCTAATTCCGAAGTACATCGGCCCCGCCGCGATTGCCCTGGCGCACCGCTACAACCAGGATTCGCGAGACGGCGGTCGCGCGGAGCGCCAGGAGGAAATCGCCGCGTACGAGGGGGTGTGGGAGTGCTCGTTCGTCGGGGCCTGCTCAGAGGTCTGCCCCGAGCAAGTCGACCCGGCAGGGGCTATCCAGCAGGTGAAGATCGAGTGCACGGTGGACTGGTACAAGGAGCACCTGATGCCATGGCTGAAGAAGTGAGCCGCAAGCCCTACGTCCGGAAGATGACGTTTCGCTGGATCTTCCAGCATCCGCGCTACCTGCGCTACATGGCACGGGAGTTCAGCTGCCTGTTTATCGGCGGGTGGACGCTGCTCGCCGTCTGCGGGCTGCAAAGCCTTTCGCAGGGGCCGCAAGCCTACGAGGCGTTTCTTGAATTCCTGCGGGGTCCGGCGAGCATCCTGTTTCACATGCTGGCGCTGGGATTCGCCGCCTATCACAGCATCACTTGGTTCAATCTGACACCAAAGGCGCTGCCGCTCCAGGTAGGCGAAGAGTTCGTTCCCGACGGCGTCATCGCCGGCGCGCATTATGCTGGCTGGGCCGTGCTGTCGCTTGCCGTCCTGTTCCTAGCGGGAGCCTTCTGACCATGACCCGATCGAACAAGCCGGTCGTATGGGGACCGTTCGCGGCGGGCGGCACGCTCACCGCATTCCTTACGCCGGTGCTCATCCTGCTCTTTCTGCTTGCAGCTCTGGGGCACGCGCCGGATCTGCTCGCCTACGAGAGGCTGCACGCCTTCGCCGGTCATTGGCTCGCCAAGGCCGCGATTGCGGCCACCGTTTTCCTGTCGCTTTGGAGTGCCGCCCACCGCATGCGCATCACCTGCTACGACCTTGGAGTGCGCGCAGATGGCCTGGTCGCTGCCCTCGTGTACGCGGGGGCCTTTGCCGGAACCGTGGCCGTCACGATTTTCTTAGCCCGCATCTGACGCAAGGAGGAAAGCTGCATGAATCCGCCGCCGGTCGCCACGCGTGAGATCGCGAGAGAAGCGCAGTTCGAAGACGTCTGGAGCAGGGAGCTCAACGACGTATTCGCCGATGTCGCGCCGTATTACGATCGGGCGAACTACATCGCCAGCCTCGGACTGTGGGGGTTGTTCCGCGCCCAGTTCATCGCGACCGTGGACGTGCGCCCGGGCGAGCGCGTGCTCGACGTGTGTGCAGGAACCAATGCGATCGGGATCGCACTCCTCAATCGGGATCGCAGCCTCGAGGTGCACGCGATTGATCGCAGCGTGGCGATGCAGGAAGTGGGCCAGCGCAACGCCCAGGCGAAAGGGTTGAACATTTGCAGCGTGATCAGCGACGTCCACACGCTGCCGTTTCCGGACGGTCATTTCGACGTCGTCACCCTTCAGTATGCGTCGCGTCACCTGCGCATCCGGCGCGTGTTCGCCGAGATCTTCCGTGTGCTCAAGCACGGCGGGCGCTTTTACCACTGCGACATGCTGCGACCGGCCAACCCCGTAGTCGAGAGGCTCTATTACCGGTACTTGCGCTGCTGCCTCTGGTTCACGTCGGTGCTGTTCCGCAGCGGCCCCGCGGCGCGTAACTGCAAGGAGTATTTCATCAACGCGCTGCAGATGTTCTACTCGGCCGAGGAGCTCTCGGATGTGCTCGAGGATATCGGCTTCCAGGATGTTACGGCGAAGACCGTTTTTGCCGGCATGCTCGGTTTCCACCGCGCCGTAAGACCGCCCGCCGCCTGAACAGGGGAAAGGCACTCGCTGCGCTGAACGGCAGACTGCTGCGGGAATTCAGCCGCCGCGCGACCGAGCAGCTGCGCGCCGCGCTGCCGCTCAGACTTGCGCTGCCGGCCCTTGAGCCGGTGCTCGCCGAAAATGTCGCCAAGGAGGAGCGCAAGGACGCGCTGGTCATTGCCTGCGCCGCCGAGGCCCTTGCCGCCGGGACGCGGCCGGGTCCCGAGGCGGTGCGCCAAATCCTTGCGGCCGGGCGCGGCATTGATCGCGAGTTCCTCGCGCACGCCAGTCGCTTGCCGGTGCGCATCGAAATCTCCTACGTCCGCATTGAACCGCTGCGCCTCAAGCGGATCGAGCTCGGACTCGAGCTTGCACTCCGCATTCTGGACGGGTGGCGGCAGGGGAAAAAACTGCGGCGCCTGATGCCGCGCGAGGAGTTGGAGCGCCGGCTATTCGCGCTGATGCAGCTCTATGCCGACGAGGCGCGCGCGCTCAGCCAATCGGTGCGCCTGCCGGGATTTCTTGCCCCGGTGCGCGAGCGTATTGCGGAGCGCCTGCACAATGTTCTGTCCAGTATCGCGCGCTCGCTGTCCCGGGAAATCGCGCGCGCCGTAGGGGGCGTGTCGCGTTGACCCGAAAAAATTCCCCTTTCGTTGGCTTGCGCCACAAATGCGGGCCCTGCCCATAACAACACTCCATTTAGGCGCAATCCGTCGGGGGAAGACTCGTATTGCGTCGCACAATCGGCGCAAGTACGGTAAAATTTCACTGTTTATCTCGCCTCCCAAATGATGCGTCAGGCCCTGGTTGCCGGTAACTGGAAAATGCACGGCAGCCGGGCGGCGAATCGGGCGCTGCTCGACGCAGTCGTGGCCGGCGCCAGCAAGGGCGCTGAAATGGCGGTGTGTGTGCCGTTTCCGTACCTCGCCCAGGCGGCGGAGCGGCTGGCCGGAACCGGGGTCGCCTGGGGTGCGCAGAATGTGAGCGAGCATGCGCAGGGCGCTTATACGGGCGAGGTTTCGGCGGCCATGCTGGCCGAGTTCGACTGCCGTTACGTCATCGTTGGCCATTCGGAGCGGCGCAACGTGTTCGGCGAAACCGACGAGCTGGTCGCGGTGAAATTCGGAGCGGTGCAAGCGGCGGGAATGAAGCCGATTCTGTGCGTCGGCGAGACGCTCGCCGAGCGGCAGGCGGGGCGAACTGAGGAAGTGGTCGCGCGCCAGCTCGATGCAGTCATGGGAAAGCATGCGAGTGACGGAATGGTGGTCGCGTACGAGCCCGTCTGGGCGATTGGTACTGGACGCACCGCAACCCCGGAGCAGGCGCAGGAGATCCACGCGTTCCTGCGAAAGCATGTTGCACGCGGTTCGAGGATTCTTTATGGGGGGAGCGTTAAACCGCAGAACGCCGCGGCGATCTTTGCGATGCCAGACGTGGATGGCGGATTGATCGGTGGGGCATCACTTGTAGCGAATGATTTTCTGGCGATCGTACGCGCGGCCTCGGCTGCGCTGGCGGGCGCCGGCTGACTCTCGAGAAAGGACAACATGGAGCTCTGGACCAATTTCATCATCGTCACCCATATTCTGGTGGCGCTTGCGATCATCGGGCTGGTACTGCTCCAGCACGGCAAGGGCGCCGACATGGGCTCGGGCTTCGGCGGCGGCGCGTCGGGCAGCCTGTTTGGCGCCACTGGCTCGGCCAATTTTCTTTCGCGCATCACTGCAGGTCTCGCGACTGTGTTCTTTCTGCTGAGCCTCGGGCTTGCTTACCTTGCCACGCAAAAGCCGCACGAAGGCGCAGGCATCATGGGCACGATGAAGGAGCAGCAGACTCCCGCGAAACCGGCAGCTTCGGAGATCCCGCAACCGGCCTCGCCCGTCGATGGCTCGAAGGCGCGTGACGTGCCGAAATAGGCGCGCATTGCGAACCGGAAATCCAGTTGCGAAAGTCGATGTCCAATCTTTTTGGAGGATAATTTCTCTGTTGCCATGGAACCCTCGCGGGTTTCGCGGTTGCGACGCCGCCCACGTGGTGAAATTGGTAGACACGCTAGCTTGAGGGGCTAGTGGCCTAATCAGCCGTAGCAGTTCGAGTCTGCTCGTGGGCACCATACGACCGCGGGACCGGAACAAGCTCCGGTCTCGCCTAATGGCCCGATTCCGGTACACGATCGATGTTGACTGAGTACTTTCCGATCCTGCTGTTCGTTCTCGTCGGCCTCGCCGTTGGCGTGGCGCCGATGGTGCTCGGCTGGCTGCTTGGTCCGCAGGCTCCCGATGCGGAGAAACTCTCGCCGTACGAATGTGGGTTCGAGGCGTTCGAGGACGCGCGCATGAAGTTCGACGTGCGCTACTACCTCGTCGCCATCCTGTTCATCTTGTTCGATCTTGAGATCGCGTTCCTCTTTCCGTGGGCGGTAGTGATCAACGAGATCGGGCTGTACGGCTTCGTTTCGATGATGATCTTTCTTGCCATCCTCGTGGTCGGATTCGTCTACGAATGGATGAAGGGGGCGCTGGAATGGGAATAGAAGGGATTCTCCAGCAGGGCTTCGTCACGACCACCGCGGACAAGCTAATCAACTGGACGCGCACCGGGTCGCTCTGGCCGATGACCTTCGGGCTGGCGTGCTGCGCGATCGAAATGATGCACGCAGGCGCGGCGCGCTACGACCTGGACCGCTTCGGCGTCGTATTCCGACCTAGCCCGCGCCAGTCCGACGTGATGATCATCGCCGGCACGTTGTGCAACAAGATGGCGCCGGCGCTGCGCAAGGTGTACGACCAGATGGCCGAGCCGCGCTGGGTAATCTCGATGGGCTCCTGCGCCAACGGCGGCGGCTATTACCACTATTCGTACTCGGTGGTGCGCGGTGCAGACCGCATCGTGCCGGTGGATATCTATGTGCCGGGTTGTCCGCCGACCGCGGAGGCGCTGCTCTACGGCATCCTGCAACTGCAGAACAAGATCAAGAGAACCAACACCATCGCACGCTAGCGCGCGGTCAACGTCCAACGAATGACGCCCAAGCTACAACGACTTCACGACGCGCTCCGGAGCGCGCTCGGCGGGAAGATTGCCCGACTCGACGAGCGGCTGCGCGAACTGACCCTGGAGGTCAGTGCGGCGGAGTATTCCAACGTCGCGAGGACACTGCGCGATCATCCCGAACTGCGCTTTGAGCAGCTGATTGACCTCTGCGGCGTCGACTACCTGGCCTATGCCGACCGGCCGTGGGAGCGCGGCCGCTTTGCCGCCGTGCTGCACCTGCTTTCGATTTCACACAACTGGCGGCTGCGGCTGCGGGTGTTCTGTCCTGACGATGCGCTGCCGATGCTCGATTCAGTGGTCGACGTCTGGCCGAGCGTGAACTGGTACGAGCGCGAAGCATTCGACCTGTTCGGCGTGGTATTCGAGGGCCATCCCGACCTGCGCCGCATCCTCACGGACTACGGCTTCGTCGGCCACCCGTTCCGCAAGGACTTCCCAATCAGCGGGTACGTTGAAATGCGTTACGACCCGGAGCAGAAGCGAGTCGTCTACCAGCCCGTCACCATCGAGCCGCGCGAAGTCACGCCGCGCATCGTGCGCGAGGCGCACTACGGCGAGGAGCTGCCGTAGTGCCTGAAATCCGCAACACCACGCTCAATTTTAGCTCCGGCCGCGCGGCGGGGCCGCGCTTAACTCGCGCTTCGCGCGAATTAGCCTGCGCTCAAATTGAACGTTCCGTTGAGGGATTTCAGCGTGCCTGAAATCCGCAACTACACGCTCAATTTTGGTCCGCAGCATCCGGCGGCGCACGGCGTGTTGCGCCTGGTGCTCGAGATGGACGGCGAGGTGATCCAGCGCGCCGACCCGCACATCGGCCTGCTGCACCGCGCGACCGAAAAGCTCGCCGAGTCGCGCACCTACATCCAGTCGCTGCCGTACATGGACCGGCTCGACTACATCTCGATGATGTGCAGCGAGCACGCCTTCTGCCTCTCGATCGAGAAGCTGCTCGAGATCGAGGTGCCGGTACGCGCGCAGTACATCCGGGTCATGTTCGACGAGATCACCCGGATCCTCAATCATCTGCTCGGTCTCGGCACCATGGGGCTCGATCTGGGCGCGATGACCGTGTTCCTGTACTGCTTCCGCGAGCGCGAGGATCTGCTTGACTGCTACGAGGCAGTTTCCGGCGCGCGCATGCATGCAGCGTACTACCGGCCGGGCGGCGTGTACCGGGATTTGCCCGACTCGATGCCCAAGTACGAGGCCCAGAAGACTCGCAACGCGAGCACGCTCGCGGAGATGAACGCCAACCGCGAGGGCTCGCTGCTCGACTTCATCGAGGATTTCAGCGAGCGCTTTCCGAAGTGCATCGACGATTACGAAACGCTGCTTACCGAGAACCGCATCTGGAAGCAGCGCACAGTGGGCATCGGCGTGGTGAGCCCGGAGCGTGCCGTGGCACTCGGCTTCAGCGGCCCGATGCTGCGCGGCTCGGGCATCGCCTGGGATCTGCGAAAGAAGCAGCCCTACGAAGTCTACGACCGGCTCGATTTCGACATTCCGATCGGCAAAACCGGAGACACTTACGACCGCTATCTGGTGCGCGTCGAGGAGATGCGCCAGTCGAACCGCATCATCAAGCAGTGCATCGACTGGCTGCGCACCAACCCCGGCCCGGTGATGGTTGACAATTACAAGGTGGCGCCGCCCTCGCGGGTGGAGATGAAGTCGAACATGGAGGAGCTGATCCACCACTTCAAGCTGTTCACCGAGGGGATGCACGTACCGAAGGGCGAGGCCTACGCCGGGATCGAGGGCCCGAAAGGGGAGTTCGGCGTGTACTTCATATCCGACGGCGCCAATAAGCCCTACCGCATGAAGCTGCGCTCGCCGGCCTTTACGCATCTTTCGGCGATGGACGAGATGTCGCGCGGCCACATGTTGGCGGACGCCGTCGCCATTATCAGCACGCTGGACATCGTGTTCGGCGAAATCGACCGGTAGAGCACGTGCTTTCGGCTCAATCCCTGAAAAAGATCGACCACGAAATTGCCAAGTATCCCGCTGAGCAGAAGCAGTCCGCGGTGATGGCGGCGCTAATCGTGGCACAGGACGAGAATGGCTGGCTCTCGACCGAGATCATGGACTTCGTCGCCCGATACCTGGGCATGGCGCCGGTCGCGGTATACGAGGTGGCGAGCTTCTACACCATGTACAACCGTGAGCCGGTCGGCAAGTACAAGCTGACCATTTGCACCTGCCTGCCATGCGGACTGCAGGGCTCGCTCGACGCCGCCGATCACCTCAAGCGCAGGCTTGGTATCGGCTTCAACGAGACCTCCGCGGACGGGCGCTTCACGCTCAAGGAAGGCGAGTGCATGGGCGCCTGCGCAATGTCACCGGTGGTGCTGGTGAACAACAAGCGCATGTGCGATTACATGTCCACTGAAAGGCTCGACGCCTTGATCGACGAGCTCGGGAGCGCAACCTGACATGCTCGATTACGGACCCGACGCGATCCTGATGTCCGGCCTCGACGGCCGCAACTGGCGCCTCAAGGACTACGAGGCGCGCAAAGGCTACGCGGCGCTGAAAAGGATCCTCGCCGAAAAGATCACACCCGAGAACGTGGTCGCGGAGTTGAAGAAATCGGCGCTACGCGGCCGCGGCGGGGCGGGCTTCCCGACCGGGCTCAAATGGTCCTTCATGCCGCGCCAGTTTCCAGGTGCGAAGTACGTGGTGTGCAATTCCGACGAGGGCGAGCCGGGCACCTGCAAGGACCGCGACCTGCTGCGCTACAACCCGCACGCGGTGATCGAGGGCATGATCATCGCCGGCTACGCCATGGGCGCCACCGCCGGCTACAACTACATTCACGGCGAGATCTGGGAAATCTACGAGCAGTTCGAGGAGGCGCTCGAGGAGGCGCGCAAGGCGGGCTATTTCGGCAAGAACATCCTTGGCTCCGGGTTCAGTTACGAGATGTACGCGCATCCGGGCTACGGCGCCTACATCTGCGGCGAGGAGACGGCGCTGCTCGAGTCGCTCGAGGGCAAGAAGGGCATGCCGCGCTTCAAGCCGCCGTTCCCGGCGAGTTACGGACTTTACGGCAGACCCACTACGATCAACAACACCGAGACCTTCGCCGCGGTGCCATGGATCCTGCGCCACGGTGGCGAAGCGTTTCTCGCGCTCGGGCGGCCGAACAACGGCGGCACGAAACTCTTCTCGGTGACCGGGCACGTAAACAAACCGGGCAACTACGAGGTCAGGCTCGGCACGCCGTTCGCGACGCTGCTCGAAATGGCGGGCGGGGTGCGCGGCGGGCGCAAGTTGAAGGCAGTGATCCCAGGCGGATCGTCGATGCCCGTGCTGCCCGCCGACATCATGATGGCCACCGACATGGATTTCGACTCGATCGCCAGGGCGGGCTCGATGCTGGGCTCGGGCGCGGTGATCGTAATGGACGAGACCACCTGCGTGGTGCGCGCACTCGAGCGTCTGTCGTACTTCTACTTCGAAGAGTCCTGCGGGCAGTGCACGCCGTGCCGCGAGGGCACCGGGTGGCTGTACCGCGTGGTGAACCGCATCGAGACCGGCAGGGGACGCATGGAGGACCTGGCGCTGCTCGACAACGTCGCCGACAACATCGCCGGGCGCACCATCTGCGCGCTGGGCGAGGCCGCTGCGCTGCCGGTGAAGAGCTTCATCAAGCATTTCCGTGCCGAGTTCGTCCACCACATCGAGCACAAGCGCTGCCTGGTGCAGGGCGCCGAGATCGAGCCTAAATGGGGCCGCGCCGAAGCGCACGGCGGGGGCCGCGCCGAAGCGCACGGCGGGGGCCGCGCCGAAGCGCACGGCCCGGCGCGAGCGGGGCAAAGGGCGGCCTGAGATGAGCACCATCAAGCTCGAGATCGACGGGCGGCAGGTCGAGGTGCAGCACGGCGCCACGCTGATCGAAGCCGCGGCCAAGCTCGGCATCTATGTACCGCACTTCTGCTACCACAAGAAGCTCTCGATTGCGGCCAATTGCCGCATGTGCCTGGTCGAAGTGGAGAAGGCGCCCAAGCCGCTGCCCGCCTGCGCTACGCCGGCCACCGACGGCATGAAGGCCTGGACCCACTCGCCCAATGCGAAGAATGCGCAGAACGGAGTCATGGAGTTCCTGCTCATCAACCATCCGCTCGACTGCCCGATCTGCGACCAGGGCGGCGAATGCCAGCTGCAGGACCTCGCGGTCGGGTATGGCAAGAGCGGCTCGCGTTATACCGAAGAGAAGCGCGTCGTGCTGCACAAGGACATCGGCCCGCTGGTAGCGGCTGAGGAGATGAGCCGCTGCATCCAGTGCACGCGCTGCGTACGCTTCGGGCAGGAGATCGCCGGCGTGATGGAGCTCGGCATGATCGGGCGCGGCGAGAACGCGGAGATCGTCGCCTTCGTCGGCAAGACGGTCGACTCCGAGCTCTCGGGCAACATGATCGACCTGTGCCCGGTGGGCGCGCTCACCTCGAAGCCGTTCCGCTATTCGGCCCGCACTTGGGAGCTGGCGCGCCGCAAGTCGGTGTCGCCGCACGACGGGCTCGGATCCAACCTCGTCGTGCAGGTGATGCAGAACCGGGTGATGCGCGTGCTGCCGCTGGAGAATGAGGCGGTGAACGAGTGCTGGCTTTCGGACAAGGACCGCTTCTCTTACGAGGCGCTCAATTCGGCCGAGCGGCTGACGCAGCCGATGATCAAGCGTGACGGCGCGTGGCAGGAAGCGGACTGGGAAACGGCGCTCGAGCAGGTTGTGGCGGGGCTGCGCCAGGCCGGTGCCGACATCGCTGCGCTCGCCACGCCGCACTCGACCCTTGAGGAACTCTATCTGCTCGGCAAACTGGCTCGCGGGCTGGGCGGCAACGCCGATTTCCGGCTGCGGCAATCCGATTTCTCCGGCGAGCGCGCCCGCGCCGGCATTCCCTGGCTCGGCATGCGTGTCGCCGAGCTCGGCGCGCTCGACCGTGTGCTAGTGGTGGGCTCGTTCCTGCGCAAGGACCATCCCTTGATCGCACATCGCCTGCGCCAGGCCACAAAGCGCGGCGCCCAGGTGAACCTCCTGCACTGTGTGGACGACGATCTGCTGTTGCCGGTAGCGAACCGCAAGATTGTCACGCCGAGCGAGCTGCCGGCGGCGCTGGCGGCGATCCATAACGGACCGATCGGCGAGAGCCTCAAGTCGGGCAAGAACAGCGCGATCCTCATCGGCAATTTCGCCCAGCATCACCCGCGGGCGAGCGAGATTCATGGGCAGGCGCAGGTGCTGGCCGAGGCGCTCGGCGCGAAGCTCGGTTTCCTCGGCGAGGCCGCAAACTCCGTCGGCGGCTACGTCGCGGGTTGCGTGCCGCAGGCGGGTGCGCCGGGCGCAAAGGCTATGCTGGAGCACGCGCGGCAGGCCTACGTGCTGCTGAACGCGGAGCCCGAGCTCGACTGCGCCGATCCGCGGCGCGCTCTGGCCGCGATGCGTGGCGCGCGGCTCGTTGTCGCGCTTTCGGCGTTCAAGCACCGCGCGCTCGAGTATGCGCACGTGCTGCTGCCGATTGCGCCGTTCACCGAAACCTCGGGTACCTTCGTCAGCACCGAGGGGAGGGCGCAGAGCTTTCGTGGCGCTGTGCCGCCGCTCGGCGAGGCGCGCCCGGCGTGGAAGGTGTTGCGCATGCTCGGCAGCCTGCTCGAACTGCCGAGCTTCGAGCTCGACAACGCAGAGCAGGTGCGTGTTGCCTGCCTGGGCGGACGCGATATTGCCGCGCTGCTCTCCAATCGTATCGAGCTCCAGGTACCCGCGGCGGCGAAGGCCGCGGCCGGGCTCGAGCGCATTGCGGACGTGCCGATCTACTTCGCCGACGCACTGGTGCGCCGCGCGCCCTCGCTGCAGAAGACGCGCGACGCTCGGCCGCCACGCGCCTGGATGAACGCGTCGCTGATGCAACGCCTGAAGGTCGCGGCCGGTCAGCCGGTCCTGGTGCGCCAGGGCGAGGGCGAGGCCCGTCTCATAGCGGGACTCGACGAGCGCTTGCCGGGGGGCTGCGTGCGCGTCGCGGCGGCGCACCCATCGACCGCGGCGCTCGGACCGATGTTCGGCGCACTCAGCGTCGAGCGCATTTCCGTTGAACAGGTCGCCTAGATGCTCGAGACGCTCCTCGCGCTCTCGGAAGCGAGCTTCGGCCCGACCTGGGGTCCGGCGCTCTACGAGTTCGTGACGGCGATGGCGTTCATCGTCGCAATCGTCGCGCCGCTGATGCTTTGCGTTGCGTACCTGACGCTGTGGGAGCGCAAGCTGATCGCCTGGATGCAGATCCGCATCGGCCCGAACCGCGTCGGCCCGCGCGGCCTGCTGCAGCCGATCGCCGACGGCGTGAAGCTGCTGTTCAAGGAAGTGATTGTCCCGACCAACGCCAGCAAGGGCCTGTTCATCCTGGCGCCAATGATGGCGATCATGCCGGCGCTGGCAGCCTGGGCGGTGGTGCCCTTCGCGCCTGAGGTGGTGCTGGCCGACATCAACGCCGGGCTGCTCTACATCATGGCGCTCACCTCGATGGGGGTCTACGGTGTGATCATCGCCGGCTGGGCGTCGAACTCGAAGTATGCATTCCTGGGCGCGATGCGCTCCGCGGCGCAGATGGTCTCGTACGAAATCGCCATGGGCTTCGCGCTGGTGGTAGTGCTGATGGTCTCGGGCAGCCTCAACATCTCCGAAATCATTGCCGCGCAGAGCCGCGGCACTTTCGCTTCGACGGGACTGAATTTCCTGTCCTGGAACTGGCTGCCGCTCCTGCCGATCCTGGTGGTGTACTTCGTCTCTGGCGTTGCCGAGACCAACCGCGCGCCTTTCGACGTGGTGGAGGGCGAGTCCGAGATCGTCGCCGGGCACATGGTCGAGTACTCCGGCATGGCCTTCGCGCTGTTCTTCCTCGCCGAGTACATGAACATGATCCTGATCGCGGCGCTCACCGTGATCATGTTCTTCGGCGGCTGGCAGGCGCCGGTCGATTCGGTGCTGCTGAATCTTGTGCCGCCCTTCGGTTGGTTCCTGATCAAGTCGTTCTTCGTCGTTTCGCTGTTCCTGTGGTTCCGTGCCACGTTCCCGCGCTACCGCTACGACCAGATCATGCGCCTGGGCTGGAAGATCTTCATTCCGGTGACGCTCGTGTGGCTGACCCTCGTCGGGGTCTGGATGCAGACGCCCTGGAACCCCTGGAAGTGACCTCGGCGATGCAACGAATCATCGAGTTCTTCCGCTCCTTCCTGCTGCTCGAGCTGCTGCGCGGCCTGATGCTCACCGGGCGACACATTTTCGCGCGCAAGATCACGGTGCAGTTCCCGGAGGAGAAGACCCCGCAGAGCCCGCGCTTCCGCGGCCTACATGCCCTGCGGCGCTATCCGAACGGCGAGGAGCGCTGCATCGCGTGCAAGCTGTGCGAGGCGGTCTGTCCGGCGCTCGCGATCCACATCGACTCGGAGCAGCGCGCCGACGGCACGCGGCGCACGACGCGCTACGACATCGATTTGGTGAAATGCATATTCTGCGGCTTCTGCGAGGAAGCCTGTCCGGTGGATGCGATCGTCGAGACGCGCATCATCGAATACCACGGCGAGAAGCGCGGCGATCTCTACTACACCAAGCCGATGCTGCTCGCCGTCGGCGACCGGTACGAGGAGATCATCGCCAAGGATCGCGCCGCGGACGCGGTCTACCGATAAGGGGGTGCGGGGGCAAGACTGCGCCCGCACGGAAGGAACAAATGGTTCTGGAAACGCTCATCTTTTACTTTTTTGCGGCGATTCTGCTGCTCGCGGGCTTGCGCGTCATCACCGCTCGCAACCCGGTGCACGCAGCGCTGTTCCTGGTGCTCGCCTTCTTCACCGCGGCGGCGATCTGGCTGCTGCTGCGCGCAGAGTTCCTCGCGATTGCGCTGGTGCTGGTCTACGTCGGCGCGGTGATGGTGCTATTCCTGTTCGTGGTGATGATGCTCGACGTCAACGTCGAGCGCCTGCGCGAGGGATTCTGGAACAACCTGCCGGCGGCGATCGTGGTGGGCGGCATCATCGTGATGGAGATGGCGGCGGTGCTTGGCGGGCGCTACTTCGGCATCGCGCCGCGCGTGCGCGAGCTGCCGCCGGGCTACAGCAACACCAAGGAGCTCGGGCGGGTGCTTTACACCGACTATGCCTACGCCTTCGAGATCGCCGCGGTGATCCTGCTGGTCGCCATCGTCGCGGCGATCGCGCTTACGCTGCGCCGGCGAAAGGACACGCGCGCGCAGCGACCCACCGAGCAAGTAAAGGTGCGCCGCGAGGAGCGCGTGCGCCTGGTGTCGATGCCCGCGGAAAAGGACCAGTAGCGTGGGCTTGCTCTCGCTTTCACACTACCTGGTGCTTGGCGCTGCGCTGTTCGCGATCAGCGTGGTGGGGATATTCCTCAATCGGCGCAACATCATCGTGCTGCTGATGGCGATCGAGCTGATGCTGCTTGCGGTCAACCTGAACTTCATCGCCTTCTCGCACTTTCTGGGCGACATTGCGGGTCAGGTGTTCGTGTTCTTCATTCTCACGGTGGCCGCGGCGGAGTCGGCGATCGGGCTTGCCATCCTGGTGGTGCTGTTCCGCAACCTCAACACCATCGACGTCGAGGAACTCGACAGCCTCAAGGGATGAGCGGCGGGTCCGCCGCCAGCACAAGATGACCATGATGAAGACCCTGTACTTGCTCGTGCCGTTTGCGCCCCTCGCCGGCGCGATCATCGCCGGCCTGTTCGGCCGCGCCATCGGGCGGGCGGGCGCGCATCGCGTCACGATCGCCTCGGTGGCGATCTCGTTTCTCGCCTCCTCGGTGGTGTTTTTCGACGTGCTGAACGGCAACCAGTTCAACGGCGCAGTCTACACCTGGCTCACCAGCGGCGAGACGCGCTTCGAGATCGGCTTCCTCATCGACCGGCTTTCGGCGCTGATGATGGTGGTGGTGAGCTTCGTGTCGCTCATGGTGCACGTCTACACCATCGGCTACATGGCCGAGGACCCGGGCTACCAGCGCTTCTTCTCCTATATCTCGCTTTTCACCTTTTCGATGCTGATGCTGGTGATGAGCAACAACTTCCTGCAGCTGTTTTTCGGCTGGGAGGCGGTGGGCCTGGTCTCCTACCTGCTGATCGGATTCTGGTACACCCGGCCCACGGCCATCTATGCCAACTTGAAGGCGTTCATCGTCAACCGGGTTGGGGACTTCGGCTTCCTGCTCGGCATCGCCCTGGTGCTAGCGCACTTCGGCACGCTCGACTATGCCTCGGTGTTCGGCCAGGGGCCCTCGTTTGCCGGGCAGACGATCGAGGTTCTGCCCGGCAAGGGCTGGCTGCTTTTGTCGGTGATCTGCATCTGCCTGTTCATCGGCGCCATGGGCAAGAGCGCGCAGTTCCCGCTGCACGTCTGGCTGCCCGACTCGATGGAAGGCCCGACGCCGATCTCCGCGCTGATCCACGCCGCAACCATGGTGACCGCGGGCATCTTCATGGTGGCGCGCATGTCGCCGCTGTTCGAGCTGTCGCAGGCGGCGCTGTCGGCGGTCATGGTGATCGGCGCGGTCACGGCGCTGTTCATGGCGATGGTCGCGGTGACCCAGTACGACATCAAGCGCGTCGTGGCTTACTCGACGCTCTCGCAGCTCGGCTACATGACCGTGGCGCTCGGCGCCTCGGCCTACGCTGCGGGCATGTTCCACCTGATGACGCACGCCTTTTTCAAGGCGGTGCTGTTCCTCGGCGCCGGCTCGGTGATCATTGCGCTGCACCACGAGCAGGACATGCGCCGCATGGGCGGGCTGCGCAAGCTCATGCCGATCACCTATGCGACCTTCGTCATCGGTGCCTGGGCGAACGCGGGACTGCCTCCGTTCGCGGGCTTTTTCTCCAAGGACGCGATCATCGAAGCGGCGCATGCCTCGCAGACCCCTGGCGCCGGGCTCGCCTACGCGGCACTGCTGCTCGGCGTGTTCTTCGGCGGTCTGTATTCATTCCGCTTGTTGTTTTATGCCTTTCACGGCGCGCCGCGCATGGACCAGGACGCGCTTGCCCAGGTGCACGAGTCGCCTTTTGTGGTCACGGCACCGCTGGTGTTGCTCGCCATCCCGTCGGTGCTGGCGGGCGGCTGGATCGGTACGGTGGTCTACGGCGAGTATTTCGGCTCGAGCATCGTCGTGAATCCGGAGCACGCCTGGATCGCGCAGCTCGCGCAGGCCTACCATGGGGTATGGGGGTTCGTGGTGCACGCGGTCAGCGGCCCGGCGTTCTGGGTTGCCTTTGCCGGCGCGGCGCTCGCCTGGATCCTCTACATCGCGCGGCCTGACCTGCCAAAGCGCATTGCGATCGCGTTCGGTCCGCTGTACGCGATCGTCGAGCGCAAATTCGGCTTCGACGAGCTCTATTCCTGGGTCTTCGCTGCCGGCGCGCGCCAGATCGGCCGAGGACTGTGGAAGGGTGGCGACCAGGCCGCCATCGACGGCGTGATGGTGAACGGGTCGGCGCGCGTGGTGGGCTGGTTCTCGGGTGTGCTGCGCCTCGCGCAGAACGGATTCATCTACCAGTACGCCTTCGCGATGATCCTGGGCGTGCTGTTGGCGCTCACCTGGGTGCTGTGGCGCATCTGGAGCGGGACCGCCTGACGCATGCAGGCCGCCCTTCCATTTCTCTCGCTCGCCGTCTGGGTCCCGATCCTGGCGGGGCTCGCGGTGCTCGCCACGGGCGGCGCGCGCCATGCCGGGCTGCAGCGAGCGCTCGCGCTCGCCGGGGCTCTGGTCGGATTTCTGGTCACGATCCCGCTCTACACCGGCTTTGGCTTGCAGACGAGCGGCATGCAGTTCGTCGAATTCACGCCCTGGATCCGCCAGTTCAATGTCAACTACCACCTCGGCGTGGACGGCATCAGCGTGCTCTTCGTGCTGCTCAACAGCTTCATCACGATCCTCGTCGTGATCGCGGGCTGGAGCGTGATCGAGACCCGCGTCTCGCAGTACTACGCCTCGTTCCTGCTGCTCTCCGGCTTCATGAACGGCGCGTTCTCGGCGCTCGACGGCGTGCTGTTCTATGTGTTCTTCGAGGCGACGCTGATTCCGATGTTCATCATCATCGGCGTTTGGGGCGGACCGAACCGGGTCTATGCGGCGGTCAAGTTCTTCCTCTTTACGCTCGCCGGGTCGCTGCTGATGCTGGTCGCGCTCCTGTACCTCTACAACAAGTCCGGCGGCAGCTTCTCGATTCTCGACTGGCACATGCTGCCGCTGCCCCTTGCGACGCAGGAGTTGCTGTTCTTCGGCTTCCTGCTCGCCTTTGCGGTCAAGGTGCCGATGTGGCCGGTGCACACCTGGCTGCCGGACGCGCACGTCGAGGCGCCGACCGGCGGCTCCGTGGTGCTGGCCGCGATCATGCTGAAGCTCGGCGCCTACGGCTTGGTGCGCTTCAGCATGCCGATCCTGCCCGACGCGTCCCGCGAGCTCGCCTGGTTCATGATCGCCCTGTCGCTGATCGCCGTGGTCTACATCGGCCTGGTGGCGCTGGTGCAGTCCGATATGAAAAAGCTGATTGCGTACTCGTCGATCTCGCACATGGGCTTCGTCACGCTGGGCTTTTTCATCTTCAACGAGTACGGGGTCGAAGGCGCCCTGGTGCAGATGATCTCGCATGGCTTCGTCTCGGCGGCGCTGTTCCTGTGCGTCGGCGTGATGTACGACCGCATGCACTCGCGCATGATCGCGGACTACGGCGGCGTGGTGAACACCATGCCGAAATTCGCCTCCTTGATGATGCTGTTCGCGATGGCCAACGCCGGACTTCCGGCGACCAGCGGCTTCGTCGGCGAGTTCATGGTCATCATGGGCGCGATGAAGCACAGTTTCTGGGTCGCCTTCGCGGCCGCCACCACGCTGGTGTTCGGCGCCGCTTACACGCTGTGGATGTATAAGCGGGTCATCTTCGGCGCAGTCAGCAGCAAACAGGTCGCGGAACTGACCGACCTGAACGCGCGCGAAGTCATCGTGCTCGGCCTGCTCGCATTCGCGGTGCTCGCCATGGGCGTGTACCCGCTGCCCTTCACCGAGGTGATGCACGCCTCGGTCAACGAGCTGCTGCGCCACGTGGCGCTGCCCAAGATTTGACATGAGCCCCGCGCCGAACGCCTCGCTCGAGAATTTTCTGCCGGCGCTTCCGGAGATGTTCCTGCTCGCCGGCACCTGCGTGCTGATGATCGCCGACCTGTACGTGAAGGACGCGCGCCGCGGCTTGAGCTACGCGCTGGCACAGGCGATTCTGCTTGGTTGCGCGCTCGGCACGGCGTTCGTGCTCAGTGGCTCGAGCGGCGCGCCGCTCTACACGTTCAGCGGGATGTTCGTCGCCGACGTCATGGGCCACGTGCTCAAGCTGGTCGCCTATATCGCTGTGTCGGCAGCGCTGGTCTATTCACGCCAGTACCTGCTCGATCGCGCTCTGCTGCGGGGCGAGTTCCTGACGCTGCTCCTGTTCGCGCTGCTCGGCATGATGATCATGATCAGCGCCAACAGCTTCCTCACGCTGTACCTGGGGCTAGAGCTGCTCTCGCTGTGCCTGTACGCGATGGTGGCGCTCAACCGCGAGTCGGCGGCCTCCACCGAGGCGGCGATGAAGTACTTCGTGCTCGGCGCGCTCGCCTCCGGGCTGCTGCTATACGGCATGTCGATGATTTACGGCGCCACGGGAAGCCTCTCCATCACCGAGGTGGCGCTGGGCGTCTCGAAGATTGCCGGGCACACCGCCGAGCACACCTTTTTGGTGTTCGGCCTGGTGTTCGTGGTCGCCGGCATCGCCTTCAAGCTCGGGGTGGCCCCGTTCCACATGTGGATTCCGGACGTCTACCACGGCGCGCCGATCGCGGTAACGCTGGTGATCGGCTCGGCGCCAAAGCTCGCCGCCTTCGCCATGGCAATGCGGCTGCTGGTGAACGGCCTGCTCGACCTCGCCGTTGACTGGCAGCAGATGCTTGCGATTCTCGCGGTGCTGTCGATGGCAATCGGTAATATCACTGCGATCGCACAATCGAATCTCAAGCGCATGCTGGCGTACTCGACCATCGCGCACATGGGCTTTATGCTGCTCGGCCTGCTCTCGGGAGTCGTCGGCGGCAATTGGCTGAGCGCCGCGGACGCCTACAGCGCCGCGATGTTCTATGTCATCGTCTACGTGCTGATGTCGCTCGGCAGCTTCGGCATGCTGCTGTATCTGTCGCACGCCGGCTTCGAGTGCGAGAACCTGGACGACATGCGCGGCCTTTCCCGACGCAGCCCATGGTTCGCGTTCATCATGCTGGTACTGATGTTCTCGCTCGCTGGCGTGCCGCCCACGGCCGGCTTTTACGCCAAGCTCGCCGTATTGTCCGCGGCGATCTCGGCGGGGCAGATCTGGCTCGCGGTGGTCGCGGTGATACTCTCGCTGATCGGCGCCTTTTACTACCTGCGCATCGTCAAGCTGATGTACTTTGACGAGCCGAAAGAGCCGGGACCGGTCGAGGGCCATCCCGAGATGCGCACGCTGCTCTCGGCGAATGGCCTCGCGTTGATTGCGTTCGGCATCCTGCCGCAGCCGCTGATGTCGCTGTGCTTCCTCGCCATCAAGAGCCTGTAGGGAGCCTCTGAACAAGTTTCGCGCGCGCCGGGTACAGTTGAGGCCGCGGGGGCGGCCGCTTCGGGGACGGCAAATTTACGCATGAAAAAGGACGATCTGAGCGAGGCCTTTGTGTCCGGCGAGGAGGTGTTCGCCGGCACGTTGCTGCAAGTGCGGCGCGACGTGGTTCGCTTGCCCGACGGCAGCCGGGGGGTACGCGAGTACATCCGCCATCCCGGGGCGGTGGCGGTGGTGGCGGTATTCGACGACGGCCGCGTGTTGCTCGAGCGGCAGTTCCGCTATCCGCATGGGCGCGAGTTCATCGAGCTTCCCGCCGGCAAGCGCGATCCGGGCGAATCGCCGCTCGAGACCGCGCGGCGCGAGCTGCTCGAGGAGACGGGCTATGAGGCGCTCGACTGGCGCCGCCTCGGCGTGATCCATACTGCGATCGCCTATACCGACGAGGGGATCGAGCTGTATCTCGCGCGCGGGCTGCGCAAGCGCGAGGCGCGTCTCGAGCACGGCGAGTTCCTGGAGACGCTGACGGTGCCCTTCGACGAGGCAATCACCATGGTGCGAGACGGGCGCATCACCGACGCCAAGTCGGTCGCTGGGCTGCTGTGGACAGAAAAATGGGGCCGGTGAATGCCGGCCCCGGATGGGCAATAAAAATGGGGCCGGACAGTGCCGGCCCCGAATTCGCTTCTGCTGCCCGCTAACCGCCGTCCTATCCGCAAATTCCGAAGTAGCCGCAGGCGGTGCAGTAATCGCAGCCGTCCTTGCGGATCATGGTGTAGTTGCCGCACTCCGGGCAGCGCCCGCCCTGCATTACCGGCATGTCGCCCTTGTTCGCCGGCGCCTCGAGAATGCCCATCTGTTGCACCGGGATGCCGGCCTCGGTAAGCACGCCGAGCATCGCGTAGCGGTGCAGGATCACGCGCGCAAGGTACGAGATCGTCGAGGGGTAGGTCTGCTGCTTCTTTTCGCCCGGTACGAAGGCCATGAAGTCGCCCAGCGGCTCGGGGAAGTCGAGCAGCTTGCGCAGCTTCATGCCGATCCAAGCGGGATCGAGCACCCGCATGTCGAGCGACAGGAGCTTGCACAGCCCGTCCAGCGCCCGCGGGTACTCGCCCGAGAGCCACATCGAGTAGGGCCGGGTGATGCCCACGGGGAACCCGTTCATCGGGGGCAGCGTGATCTCCTTAAGGCCGAGCACGAAGTCGTCCCCGGTGCGCGGATTGAGCACGTCGATGGTCCACGACATGGTGCCGTCGGTGCCGGTCTTGGGCTCCTTGCGGCTGAACATCGCGTCGAGCACGGGCGTGGGCTCGCCCTCGGCGAGCGCCCCGAGCTGCTCCGCACGCCAGCGCACCACCTGGGCGAAGGCCGAGACGATCGAGGGCATGCGTTTTCTCTCGCCGTGCGGCGGGAATGGCATCTCGAAGGCGTCGTCGCCCGCGGCTTTGGCGAGGGTTTCGAGCTTGAGCTTTAGCCAGCCGGCGTCGTTCGCGCGCATGTCCATTGAAAGTGCCTTGGCGAGGGCGCCCAGGCCCCGGGGCTGCTCGCTGCCATTGACCCACGCCTCGAAGGCGTGCGGCCGGCCGTTCTCGACGTGGCCGACGAACACCGCGAAGTGGTAGTGCGGGTGCGCGATCATGTAGGTCCACGCCGGGTTGCCCGCGGAGAGGTCGGGGCGCCCAGGCCAGCGCAGGCTTGCCAGTACCGGCTCGGGCACCGACTTGATCCGGATGCGCCGGTTGCGGTCGTCGACGCGGAAATCCTGCGGCAGCGGGTGCGCGCCTGGCGCCGCGTCCGGCGCCTTGTCCACCGAGAGCACCGAGCCGAGCACCTTGTTCGGGCGGTAGGTCGCAAGCCCCTTGAGGCCGGACTTCCAGGCGTGGGAGTACAGGTCCTGGAAATCCTCGTAGGGGTATTCCTCCGGTACGTTGACCGTTTTCGAGATGCTGGTATCGACGAACGGCGCCACTGCTGCGACCATCTGCTCGTGCGACTTGGCGGTGATCTCGAGGGCGGTGACGAAGTGTGGGGGTAGCTTCTCCATGTCGGCCCCCGTCGCCTTGTAGCACCGCCAGGCGTGATCCTCGACCGGGAACTCCTTCAGAGTGCCGTCCGCCATGCGCTTCTTGCGCGTGTAGGTCCACGAAAACGGCGGCTCGATGCCGTTTGAGGCGTTGTCGGCGAAGGCGAGGCTGATCGTGCCAGTGGGCGCGATCGACAACAGGTGCGAGTTGCGGATTCCGTGCGTGCGGATTTGCGCCTTGAGCTCCTCGGGCAGGCGCGCCGCGAAGCTAGTGCCCGAGAGGTACAGGTCGGCGTTGAACAGCGGAAACTGCCCGCGCTCGCGCGCCAGCTCGGCGCTCGCCCGGTAGGCGTAATCGCGCATCGACTCGGCGATCTTCGCAGCCATGCGCCGCGCCTCGTCGGTATCGTAGCGCTGGCGCAGCATGATGAGCGCGTCTCCGAGCCCAGTGAAGCCCAGGCCGATGCGGCGCTTGGCCATCGCTTCCTTGCGCTGCTGCTCGAGCGGCCAAGCGGTGACGTCGAGCACGTTGTCGAGCATGCGCACCGAGAGCTCGACCACCTTTGCGAAACGCTCGAAGTTGAAGTGCGCCTTGTCGCTGAAGGGCTGGCGCACGAAGCGCGTCAGGTCGATCGAGCCGAGGCAGCAGCAGCCGTAGGGCGGCAGCGGCTGTTCGGCACAGGGATTGGTGGCCTCGATGGTCTCGCAGTAGTTCAGGTTATTGTCGCGGTTGATGCGGTCGAGGAACAGGATCCCGGGCTCGGCGTGGTCGTAGGTCGAGCGCATGATCTGGTCCCATAGCGCGCGCGCACGCAACTTTCGGTACACCCATGCACCGTCGTCGCGCTGGTAGGCGCCGGCCGCGACTTGGTCGGCCGAGGGCTTGGCGCGGTGCACCAGCTCGGCCTCTGCGTCGGCCTCGACCGCCTGCATGAAAGCGTCGGTGACACCCACAGAGATATTGAAGTTCGACAGATCGCCCTGGTCCTTGGCGTGGACGAAGTCCTCGACGTCCGGGTGGTCACAGCGCAGCACTCCCATCTGGGCACCGCGGCGCGCACCGGCCGATTCGACCGTCTCGCAAGAACGGTCGAACACGCGCATGTAGGACACCGGGCCGCTGGCGCGCGAATGCGTGCCCTTTACATCGGCCCCCTTGGGCCGGATCGACGAAAAGTCGTACCCCACGCCGCCGCCACGGCGCATGGTTTCGGCCGATTCCTGCAACGCCGTGTAAATGCCGGGGCGGTCGTCGACGATCTCCGAGATCGAATCGCCCACCGGCTGCACGAAGCAGTTGATGAGCGTCGCCTGCATCTGGATGCCGGCAGCCGAATTGATGCGGCCGGCGGGGATGAATCCTCCTTCGAGGGCGGCGAGGAAGCGCTTCTCCCACGTTGCGCGCTTGTCCTCATGCTCAACCTGGGCCAGGGCGCGCGCCACGCGCCGGCGCACGTCGCCGACCGAGGCCTCCTTGCCCTTGGCGTACTTCTCGAGCAGCGATTCGCGGCAGATTTTCTGTTCGTCGAGGGCGGGCGTGCTTGCGGTCGCCACAGTGCCGGTTTCGGGTGTTTCCATCTTGGTTCTTCCGGTTTTGTTTTGTTGGAACGGGGCGCTAAGGATACCGATTCAGTACGTCCAAGTTGTCTCGCATTGCGATTTCTTACCGTACATCAAGTGTCACGCTTAGTCCATTGAATCCACAATATTTCGTGTATGAATTTAACGCGCCTACTAGATATAGTGGAGGGCCCAAACCCAACGCGAATTCCTGCATTCGGTGCCGCGAAGCGGGCATCCACCTGATTGCGTACGGGGTTTTTGCGCCGCAGGTCGCGCCAAGCCGTGAGCGGCCATCGGCGACGCCGCGCGCCTTCCCGGACCACCCGTAGGGCTGTATAAATATACAGTATCAGAAGCCGCAGCGCCAAGCTATTGGTAACGCCCTGGCGGGCGGCAAGCCGACATCGGGAGCTCAGGCGCGGGCGGCGGCAGCGCGCGCGGCCCGCGCCGCGCGCTTACTCTCGAATCTGGTGCGCGCCTGCTTGATCCGGTCGGCGAGTTCGGCGTGGCCGAAACGCAGCGCGAGCTCGACCGCGGTGTCTCCCTCACGCGTGGTGAGCGTCGGGTCGGCGCCATTGCGGAGCAGCAGCTCGACCATCTTAGGATTGCCCTTCATCGCGGCATGGGCGAGTGCGCTGTAGCCGTTCTCGTGATGCAAGTCGGGATCGAAATTCATCGCCAGCACCCGGCGCGCGTAAGACAGATTGTCGCGGTCGATGGCGTAGAAGATCGCGCGGACGCCCTCGGGGCTCGGCTCCTTGGGCTTGGGCTCGAGACCGGTGGGGAGCAGCCGCACGAGGTGGTTAACGAGCGACACCCCGATCAGCGCGACCAGCGCGAGGATCAGGGGCAACTTCGACACGCCAAGTCCATCGGCGATCTGGTCAGGCATGTTGGCGCCGGCGATCAGCAGGATGAACGCAAGGAAGAAGAAGAACTTGAGATACAGAAACAGCCCGATGATCACCGCCAGGCCGAGCACCGCCAGCAGCGCGTCGTGATCGATGCCGAGCGTTTCCGAGACGTAGTCACGGGGCAGGTTGGCGAGCACCGCAGTAAGCCCGATGAGGGTCATCAAGGCCCATTCGCGGAATCTGACCTTGCCGAGAAGATCGTCCTTGTCTCGCGCCATGCCGTGTCGCGGCTTGTTCGCTTCGTTAGGGCCCCATTCTGAGTATCGCAGCCGCCGCTGGCAAGGGCGATGCGGTGTGAGGCACGTGTAGAATTCTTGCTGCGCCACCGCGCGCTGCGCAGAGCGCAAACATGTCGAAGGCCTTCGTACGCGATACGGACGTGGAACTGCCGGAAGCGCCCGAAGCGCGGCCGGAGCTTCCGCGCGGCAAGAACTACATTTCGCCGGCGGGCTATGCGCGCCTGGACGCCGAGCTGCGACACCTGGTCGAGGTCGTGCGACCCGAGGTCGTGCGCACGGTAGCCTGGGCGGCGTCGAACGGCGACCGGTCCGAGAACGGCGACTACATCTACGGCAAGAAGCGCCTGCGCGAGATCGACCGCCGGGTACGCTTTCTCATCAAGCGGCTGGAGGCAGCGGAGGTGGTCGACGCCGCCGGACGCGATACCGACCAGGTCTTTTTCGGCGCTACGGTCACCGTGCGCACCGACGGCGGCGAGACGCGCGCGGTCACTATTGTCGGACTCGATGAAGTGGATGCTGCGCGCGGACGCGTTTCGTGGATTTCACCGATCGCACGGGCGCTGCTACAGGCGCGCGCGGGGGACGGGGTGACGCTCCGCAGCCCGGCGGGAACCGAGACGCTCGAGATTATCGAAGTGCAGTATCTTCCCGTCGACTGACAACAAGGAGAGCCAGGATGAGCATGCTGCGGGAGTTCAAGGAATTCGCGATCAAGGGCAACGTAGTCGATCTTGCCGTGGGAATCGTCATCGGCGCCGCTTTCGGCAAGATCGTGTCCTCGTTGGTCGGCGACGTGATCATGCCGATCGTCGGCTGGTTGGCGGGCGGCATCGACTTTTCCGGACTTTCGGTGACGCTCGGCGAGGCATCGATGACGTACGGCAAGTTCGTCCAGAGCGGCGTCGACTTCCTGATCATCGCCGCCGCGATCTTCCTCGTCGTCAAGGTGATCAATCGCATGAAGCGTGACGAGGAGAAGCCCGCCAAGCCCGCGGCGCCGCCCGCGCCGCCGCGCCAGGAAGTGTTGCTCGAGGAAATAAGGGAGCTGCTCAAGACCCGCTGAACCGCTCCCGGTGGCGCCTTACCTGAAGTCGCCTGCCGCCACCAGCGAGAGCCTTGACGGATCGAGGTATCGGCGCAGCGCCGCGCTCACCTCGGCGGCGGTAAGTGATGCGATGCGCCGCTCGAATTCGATGTCCCAGGCGAAGGTGCGGCCGCGATAGGCGTACAGGCTAAGGCGGTTTACCAGCGCACGGTCCTGCGTGCGCGACAGCCGCCGTGCCTCGAGCAGGCCGGTTTTTCCTGTGGTGACTTCTTCCTCAGCGAAACCTTCGCGCACCGCTCGCTCGAGCTCGTCGCGAATCGCGCGCTCGACGCGCTGCCGGTTGGCTGGGGCGAAGATCGCCGACACCGCGAAGCTCGCAGCCTCGTCGAACGCGCTGGCGCTGAAGCCCGTATAGGTGCTGTAGGACAGGCCTTCCTTTTCCCGCACGCGTGCCGGGACGCGCGCCGTCGAGGAGCCGCCGAGCAGCCAGTTCGCCAGCACCATCGCCGGGAAATCCGCATCGTCGTCGCGCATGCGGATATTAAGGCCGCCGCGAAGCACGGCGTTCGCCTTGTCCGGGGTAGGGACGTCGCGCTCCACCGGGGTCGTGTCGAAATATTTCACCGGCACGCGCTGGAACGGCCTCGGGCTCTTCCAGGGCACGAACAACTCCTCGACCATGGCACGCAGTCGCGCGGGATCGAAGTCCCCCACGGCGACGAATTCCGCGTCGGTGGCGCCGAAAAGCCCGCGGTAGCAGGCGACGGCGTCCTCGAGCGTCACCGCCTTGAGCGCCGCGATGCGCTCCTCGATCGTTCGCGTGTAGTGCGGATGGCCTTCCGGGTAGGGATTGAGGTGGCGCGTGAGGCGCACGCTGGCGATGGTCGACGGATCACTGCGCTCGGACTCCGCCTGCGTCAGGCTCGAGCGCTTAAGCTGCTCGAACTCGCTCGGCGGAAACGACGGCTCGCGCAGCATATCCGCCACAAGGCGTAGCGTCTCGGGCAGCCGGTCGCCGCGTACTTCGATGCTCGCGCCGTTTTCGCCGATCGAGACCGTCGCGTTCAGCCGGTCGAGCTCGTCGCGCAGCTCGGCGCGGGTGCGACGGGTCGTGCCGCGCATCAGCATCTCGCCAGCGAAGCCACAGGCGGTGTCGCGGTTCATGCGGCTCGCCTCGTCGCCCCAGTGCAGGGCGAGGTTGGCGCGCACGCGCGCGCCGCGGGTGCGCTTGGGCAACAGCTGCGTGCGAATGCCGTTCTCAAGGGTGCCGCGCACCAGGCGCGACTCGATGTTCTGCGGCGACGGGTCGAAGGCCTCGCCCAGCTCGATGCGCTCGCCGCCGGCGTAATCGGCGAGTGCGGATTCGAGCGGCGGGGTCGCGGGGATCTCGGCGCGCTCCGGCTTCTCGGTGGGCAGGAAGGTGCCGGCGACGCGGTTCGAGGATTTCAGATAGTGCGCGGCGACGCGCTGCACGTCCCCGGCGGTCACCTTGCGCAGGCGCTCGCGGTAGATGAAGAACATCCGCCAGTCGCCCATCGCCGAGAACTCCGAAAGCGAGCGCACCAGTAGTGCGGCGTCGCTTTGCGCCTTCTCGAAGTCATTGAGCAGCGCGGTGCGCGCACGCTCCACCTCCTCGTTCTGCACCGGCTCGCGTCCGACGCCTTCGATGATGTCGAACAGCGCCTCGCGCGCCGCCTCGAGCGAGACCTCGACGGGCAGGCCGGCGCCGAAGTAGGTATAGCCCGGGTCGTGCATCGCCCGCTCGCCCGAGGTGATCCAGCTTGCGAGGTTCTTCTGCACCAGTGCTTTGTGCAGCCGGCCGCTTGGAACGTGGCCCAGCACCTGGACCAGCACGTCGAGCGCCGGGTAGTCGGGATGGCTGCCCGCGGGCACGCGATACAGTGACATCACCATGCGCGTATCGCCGGCGCGCCGCAGGATCACGCTGCGCTCCCCATCCTGCGTCGGCTCGACCGTGTACAGGCGGGGCGGGCCAGGACGCGCCGGGCGCGGGATGGCACCAAAATGCTTCGCCACGAGCTCGAGCGCGCGCCGCTCCTCGAAACGTCCGGCAACGATCAGCACCGCGTTGTCGGGCTGATACCAGGTGCGGTAAAACGCTTGCAGCCGCTCGATCGGCATGCTCTCGATGTCCGAGCGCGCGCCGATTACCGCGTGGCCGTAGTTGTGCCAGGTATACACAAGCCGCTTCATGCGCTGGAACAGCACCGACCCCGGGCTGTTCTCGCCCATCTCGAACTCGTTGCGCACCACGGTCATCTCGCTGTCGAGGTCGGACTTGGAAACGAACGCGTTAACCATCCGATCGGCCTCCATGCCGAGCGCCCAGTCAAGGTTGTCGTCGCTCGCCGAGAGCGTCTCGAAGTAGTTGGTGCGGTCCTCCGAGGTGGTCCCGTTCCAGCGTGCGCCGCGCCGCGCAAACTCCTCCTTGACCTCCCGGACGCGCGTGGAGCCCTTGAACAGCATGTGCTCGAGCACGTGCGCCATGCCTTTTTCGCCGTAGCCTTCGTGGCGCGAGCCGACCAGATAGCTGACGTGCACCGTGACGGTATCGGAGCTCTGGTCAGGCAGCGTCAGCACTCGCAGCCCGTTCTCGAGCCGGTACTCGGTGACGCCCTCGAGCGCGGTGATCTTCTTCGGCAGCTCGGCGGCGCCAGCGCCGAACGCAAAGAGCAGCGCCGCCAGCCAGACGCTGGCGATTCTGGAAAGAGGCTTGATCATGGACCCGGATTATGCGTGATCGGCGTTGGAGTGCGCCGGCGCGCGGAGGTTCCTGCGGCGCCCTGGCAAACCGCTGTGGCGCCGCCCGCGGACCCTGCGCAGACGTTCCCTAGCCGAGCTGCTTGAGCATCGTCTCCGCGCTGCTCAATTCGAACTTGCCAGGGGCCTCGATGTTCAGTTGCTTGACGACGCCGTTATCCACCAGCATCGAAAAGCGCCTCATGCGCAGGCCCATGTTCGCTCCCGTGTCGAGCTCCAGCCCGAGCGCCTTGGTCCAGCTGGCAGCGCCGTCGCCAAGCATGCGGATCTTGCCGCTCACGTTCTGGTCCCGTCCCCAGGCGCCCATGACGAAGCCGTCGTTGACGGCGACGCACCAGATTTCGTCGACTTTCTTCGCCTTGAGCGGGTCGTACTGCTGCAGGTAGCCCGGCACGTGCTTGCCGGAGCAGGTAGGCGTGAAGGCGCCGGGCAGACCGAACACCACGATTTTCTTGCCCTTGACGACCTCGGCGACGTTGACTTCTGTGGGACGGGTCGGACAATGCGTCGCCTCGTCGTAGCCCGTGGACTCGTAAAGTTTGCCATCCGGCAGCAGGTCGCCGACTTTGATCGTCATGAATGTCCCCTGGTGTGAGTGCGAAGACCGGGCGCCGATGATAACGCATCCCGCCCGCGGCGCTTGCTCAGGCGGTCGCCAGCGCCGCCTTGCGGCCGCGTTCGATATCGATGCCAATGAGAAGCACGAGGCCGATCACGAAGTACACCCCGACGGCAAAGATGCCGAGGCGGTGGTTGCCCTCGAACGCCCAGGTGACGATACCGTAGGTGAGCGGGCCGAAGATCGAGGCCGATTTCACCGCCAGGCCCCACAGGCCGAAGAACTCCGCGAGGCGCGCCGGTGGCGCCAGCAGGCCAACGATGGCGCGGCCCGCCGCTTGCGACGAGCCCATGCACAGGCCGGCGAGGTTCGCCGCCACCCAGAATGCGGGCGCCCCGTCGGCGGTTCCGGCGATCAGCACCATTGCGATCCATCCGAGGAGTACCAGTGCCATCGATCGCACGTGGCCAATCGCGTCCTGCAGGTAGCCGAAGCCGAATGCGCCGAGCGCTGCGGTCACGTTCACGACCAGGATCAGCAGGATCGTCTGCTGGGTGGTGAACTTCATCGCTTGCTCCGCGTAGATCGCCGCGAGCGTGATTACGGCCATGATGCCGGCCTGGTAGAACAGCATGCAAACCAGAAAGCGCCGCAGGTCGCGGTACTTGCCTGCATTACGGATGGTACTGTGCACGCGCGTCCAGGCCTCGCGCAGCACGCTCTGCGCCGCGGCCCTCTGCGGGCGCGCACGCTCCTCGAGGATCAGGAACGTCGGTGTTGCTGCAAGCGCGAACAGCCCGGCAGTAATGAGCATCGTCACGGGCACGAACTGCGCCGCCGTCTGGCCCTGGCCCTGTGCCCAGGTGATGTATGCGAGGCACACGCCAAGCGAGACCAGCCCGCCGAGGTAGCCGAAGCTCCAGCCCCAGCCCGAGACCCGTCCCATGGCGCGCGAGTCGGCCAGCTCCGGCAGGAACGCAGCGATCAGGTTCTCGCCGGTGCCGAAGAAGTAGTTCGACAGGATGACAAGAACGATCGCCAGCGCCAACGAGCCGGGAGAGGCGAACCACAACGCCGCGGTGAACAGCACGCAGCCTACAGTGGCGAGCAAGAGCAGGCGCTTTTTTGCGGCGTGGGCATCGGCCCAGGCGCCTACAATCGGCGCGCTCAGCAGTATCGCCGCGTAGGACACCGATAGCGCGGCAGTCCACGCGAAGGTCGCCCAGGGCGCTTTGCCGGCCACCGCCGCCACGAAATAGGCATTGAATACGGCGGTGATGACCACCGTCGTGTAGCCCGAGTTGGCGAAGTCGTACATGCTCCACGCCCAGACCTCGCGCAGTCGCACTTCCGGTGCCAGGGCGGACGGCCGGCTTGCCATGACTGGGGATTCTATCTATACGGTATAGTGTTCGGCACTGAAATTTCGGGAGCCGACCGCTCACTATGCAGCAGGCCGTCAAGACCCTGGTCGCCGAGCACCGCCTGACGCTCGTCGAGGTGCTCGACTGGCTGCTCGAGGACCGCATGATCAACACCGCCGCCGCCGAGCAGTTGAAGAATGAGCGGCGTTACTACCGGGGCGGTCAGCACCCGCTGGTCATCATCGACGAGCAAAATTGGCGCCAGAGCGCGCCGCCGAACCGCCCGCTCGCGCTCGAGCCCCTCACCGAGTGGCTCGCCAAGCGCAGCGGGATGGAATACCTGCACATCGACCCGCTCAAGATCGACTTCTCAGCGGTCACCGAGGTGATGTCGAGCGCCTACGCAACGCGCTTTCGCGTGCTGCCGGTCGGCGTGAGCGCGAAGGAGGCGGTGATCGCCACCGCCGAGCCCTTCGTGCGCGAGTGGGAGCGCGAGCTCTCCGGCATCCTCAAGCTCGGCATCAAGCGCGTGATCGCCAACCCGCGCGACATCGAGCGCTACCAGGTCGAGTTCTACAACCTCGCAAAGTCGATCAAGGGCGCCAACAAGAGCACCGCCGGCGCCTCCAACCTGTCGAATTTCGAGCAGCTGGTCGAGCTCGGCGCCGCCAACAAGCCGCTCGATGCCAACGACGCGCCCATCGTGCGCATCGTCGACTGGTTGTGGATGTACGCTTTCGAGCAGCGCGCGAGCGACATCCACATCGAGCCGCGGCGCGATGTCGGCATCGTGCGTTTTCGCATCGACGGCGTGCTGCACCAGGTCTACCAGATCCCGGCCGCGGTGTTGAACGCCATGACCAGCCGCATCAAGATCCTCGGGCGCATGGACGTGGTCGAGAAGCGCCGCCCGCAGGACGGCCGCATCAAGACACGCACACTCGAGGGTCAGGAAATCGAGCTACGCCTCTCGACGCTGCCGACCGCTTTCGGCGAGAAGCTGGTGATGCGCATCTTCGATCCTGAGGTGCTGGTGCGCGACTTTCGCGACCTCGGCTTATCCGACGAGGATCACCAGCGCTGGCGCCAGATGACCGAGAAGCCGAACGGCATCGTGCTGGTAACCGGGCCGACCGGCTCGGGCAAGACCACCACGCTGTACTCGACACTCAAGCAACTCGCCACGCCCGAGGTGAACGTGTGCACGATCGAGGACCCGATCGAAATGGTCGAGCCGATGTTCAACCAGATGCAGGTGCAGGGTGCCATCGATCTCGGCTTCGCCGAAGGCGTGCGGGCGCTGATGCGCCAGGACCCCGACATCATCATGGTCGGCGAGATCCGTGACGTCGAGACCGCGGAAATGGCGGTTCAGGCCGCTCTTACCGGGCATCTGGTGCTCTCGACGCTCCATACCAACGACGCGCCGAGCGCGGTCGCGCGGCTGCTCGAGCTGGGGATCGCTCCGTACCTGCTCAACGCGACCTTCAACGGCGTCATGGCACAGCGGCTGGTGCGCACGCTGTGCACTCACTGCAAGCAGAAGATCGAGCTCAATCGCGCCGAGGACGCGGCCGCCTGGGACATGCTGGTGGCGCCGTGGAAGGCGAAGCGCCCGCCCGCGGCGTACAAGCCGGTCGGCTGCCTCGAGTGCCGCATGACCGGGTTTGTCGGCCGCATCGGCGTCTACGAGACCCTGGTCTATTCGAATGCGATCAAGGAGCAAGTCGCCGCCGGCGCTGATCTGGTCAAGATCCGCGAGCTGGCGTTCAAAGAGAACATGAAGGCGCTGCGCATCAGCGGCGCCATGAAAGTCGCCGCCGGGCTGACCACCATCGACGAAGTGCTCAAGGTGGCGCCTCCCGCGCGCGAAGTCGCGCCAGCCTCTCGCTGAGCGATCGTGATCCGGCTCCAGCGGCTTGCCAAGCGCATCCGTAACGACCGTGCGCTGTGCGGCGTCCTCATTTACATCTCGCTCGCCGGAGCGATTGGGCTGGCGTTGGACGAGTGGCTCGGATCGCGGCTTGGCCCGCACGCCACGCCGCTGCTCGACGCGATACTGCTTGCGCTGTTCGCCGGCGGACTGATTGTTGCGCTGCTGCGCGGGGCCGTGCAGCGCGGCGAGGACACGATTCTCGCGCTGCGCGCCGAGACCGAGCGTTTGCGCAGCTTGACGGCGCTCTCGGCGGACTGGTTTTGGGAAAGCGACGGGGAGCATCGCATCACCTGGCTCGCGGGTGGCACGCCGATGCTTGAGCTGCTCGGCCACGGTCGCACATTCGGCAAGCGGCTTTGGGACCTCGAGGGCCTGGAAATCGATCCCAAGGCGCTCGCCGCGCAGCGCGCGAACCTTGAGGCGTGCGCGCCGTTCCACGACTTCGAGGTGACGCGCCGAGGCGTGGCAGGCGATCCTCGCGTGCATCTCATCTCGGGCGAGCCGCGGCTCGATGCGAGCGGCGCGTTCCTTGGCTACCGCGGAATCGGCCGCGACATCACGCGCCCGCGCAGCACCGAGCGCGCGCTGGCCGAGGCGAAGGAGCGGCTCGAACTCGCGCTCGAGGGCGGCAACCAGGCGTTCTGGGATTTTGATCTGGATTCCGACTCGGTGCACCTCTCGGAGAACTGGGCACGAACGCTCGGCTTCGAGGGTGGCGGCGGGACCTCGCGCGCTTCGAGCCTGCTCAAGTTGATGCACCCGGATGACCAGATGGCGGTGAGCGAGGCCTTCGTGCGCGCGGTAAAGGGCGAGACGCCGCTCTACAGCGTCGAGTACCGCGTGAGCGGGGAGGGCGGCGAGTGGCGTTGGATGCTGTCTACCGGGCGCGTTACCGAGCGCGGCGCGGACGGCTGGGCGCGGCGCATCTCCGGCACCGTGGTCGACATCGACACGCGCAAGCACACCGAACAAGCGCTTGCGGACGCTGAGGAGCGCTACCGCAACCTGGTCGAGCTCTCTCCGGACGGCGTCGTAGTGCACTCGGACGGCATCATCGAGTACGCCAACCCCGCCGCGGTGCAGCTGATTGGCGCGCGCTCGGCCGAAGAGGTGATCGGTCTGTCGCTCGAACGGTTGGTGCACCCCGAGGAGCTCGAGCGCTACCGCGATCGCCAGCGGCACTACGCTTCGGCGCCGAATGTGTCGGAGTTCCAGCCGGGGCGCCTGCGAAGGCTCGACGGCAGCGAGATTCCGGTCGAGGTGGCGGGTGGCTCGTACCTCGAGCGCGGCCGGATGGTGGTGCAGGCGGTGATCCGCGACGTGCGCGCCGAGCGTCAGGCCAAGCAGGCGCTTGCCGATCGCGAGCGGCGCTTCCGGGACGTCATCGAGGCCGCCGGCGAGTATGTGTGGGAAACCGATGCGAACTGGCGTTACGCGTTCCTCTCTGAGCGCGTCGAGGCGGTGCTCGGCTATACGCCGGCCGAACTGCTCGGGCGCGCGCCGCGTGAGCTGATGCCGCTCGGCGAGTCGCGCGCGACCGAGGAATGGTTCGCGCGCCACGCGGCCCAGGGCCGGCCGTTTCGCGATTTCGTGCACCGCTCGATCACCAAATCCGGGCGTGTCATCTGGCAATCGGTGAGCGGCGTGCCGGTGCTCGACGCCGCCGGCCGGCTCAAGGGCTATCGCGGCGCCGCCGCCGACATCACCGCGCGCAAGCAGGCCGAGGAGCGCATCCATTACCTCGCCACGCGCGACGCGCTCACCGGGCTGCCAAACCGGGTGCTGCTGAACGACCGCGCGAGCCATGCGATCCTTACCGCCGCGCGCAGCCGCGCGCAGCTCGCGCTGCTCTACTTCGACCTCGATCGCTTCAATCTGGTCAACGATTCCCTCGGCCACGAGGCGGGCGATGCGCTGCTGCGCGCGGTCGCGGAGCGCCTCGCCAACACGCTCGGCCGCGAAGACTGCCTGGCGCGCCTGGGCGGCGACGAGTTCCTGCTGTTCTGGGAGGGCCTGAAGAGCGCCCAGGAGGCCGCGGTGGTGGCGCAGCGCGTCCTCGGAGCGCTGGCGCGGCCGTTCGTGATTGAGGGCCGCAGCCTGAACGTCACCGCGTCGGTGGGTATCAGTGTTTACCCAGGCGACGGGCGCAGCTTTGCCGAGCTCCACAAGAACGCCGACGCGGCGATGTATCACGCCAAGGAAAGCGGGCGCAACACGTTTCGCTTCTTCTCGCCGGCGCTCAATGAACGCGCCGTCGAGCGCCTGACGCTCGAGAACGACCTGCGCCGCGCGCTGGCGCGCGGCGAGCTGCTGCTGCACTACCAGCCGGTGGTGCGCGGGCTGCGCGGCGCGCACCGCATCGTCGGCGCCGAGGCGCTGGTGCGCTGGCAGCATCCGCAGCGCGGCCTCTTGCTGCCCGACGCCTTCGTGCCGCTTGCCGAGGAATGCGGCCTGATCCAGGCGCTGGGCGAGTGGACCCTTGAGCGCGCGCTCTCCCAGGTCGGCGCGTGGCAGCGCACGCTGCCCGGCGAGCCGTGGTTCGCGATCAACGTCTCGGCGCCCGAGCTGGCGCAGGGAGAGGCCTACGTCGCTCGCGTGCGCGACGCGATGGCCGCCAACCGGGTCGACGGGCCGCGACTCGAGCTCGAGGTCACCGAGCGGGTGCTGATGTCGCAGCTCGGCGGCAACGTGCAGACGCTGCGCCGGCTCGGCGAGCTCGGCGTGCGCGTCGCGATTGACGACTTCGGCACCGGCTACTCGAGCCTCGCGTACCTGAGGCGCCTGCCGATCGACAAGCTCAAGATCGACCGCTCGTTTCTGCGCGAGCTCGACTCGCACGCCGCCGACGCGACCATCGTGCAGACCATCGCCGCGATGGCCAAGGGGCTCGGCATGTCGGTCGCCGCCGAGGGGGTGGAGACCCCCGGGCAGCTCGCATGCCTGCTCGCGATTGGCTGCGAGGAGTGGCAGGGCCATCACTTCAGCCCGCCGCTCGAGGCGCACGTTTTCGAAGAGCTGGTGATGCACCGCGCCGCCGCGGCCAGCTGAGCCTTTTGCCGTCGCGACACCGGCACCGCAGGCTGGGGCGGCGAGCTTGCGCCGAGCGCCCAACGACGTGCACATTAGCGTGTGCAAGAAAAGAGCCGGGACACGGCAGCGGGGCTGGCGAGCATCGTGCTCGCCGATTTCGAGCCGCCGGGCGAGGCCTGAGCCGCGGCGCGGCGCGCTACGGTAGGATCGCGGCATGCTGCTTGGCTGCATCGCGGATGACCTCACGGGCGCCACGGACCTCGGCGTGACGCTGGCACGCGAGGGGCTTTCGGTGACTCAGGTGAACGGCGTGCCGAACGCCGCGCTCGAGGTGCCGGCAAGCGAAGCGGTGGTGGTGGCGCTCAAGTCGCGCACCAACGCGCCGCAGGAGGCGATCGCCTGGTCGCTCGCCGCGCTCGCATGGCTGCGCGCGCGCGGCGCCGAGCGCATCTATTTCAAAGTCTGCTCGACTTTCGACTCGACCCCGAAGGGCAACATCGGACCGGTCGCCGAAGCGCTGCTCGAGGCGCTCGGCGCGGATTTTGCCGTCGCCACACCCGCCTATCCGCGCAACAAGCGCACGGTCTACCTCGGGCACCTGTTCGTCGGCGACGTGCTGCTCTCCGATTCTGGAATGCGCAATCATCCGCTCACACCGATGACCGACGCCAATCTGGTGCGCGTGCTCGCGGCGCAGACGCGCGGCACGGTCGGCCTGGTGCCCTTCGGCGTGATCGAGAGTGGTGCCGCAGCGGTGCGCGCGCAGTTGAAGGCGCTGCGCGAATCGGGTTGCCGGCACGCGATCCTCGACGCGACGCGCGATGAGCACCTCGAGGCGGCGGGCGAAGCTTGCGTCGATCTGGCGCTTAGCACCGGCGGCGCCGGGCTCGGCATGGGCCTCGCACGCGCGCTCGCGCGGCAGGGCAGGGTGCAACGCGCCGCGGGCGAGGCGAGGCTGCCGCGCGTCGATGGCGCGGCCGTCGTGCTCTCGGGAAGCTGCTCGGAGGCGACGCTCGCACAGGTGGCGGCCGCGCGCGAACGCTTCGAGTCGTTCCGGCTCGAACCGGTCCGCCTTGCCGAGGGTGCAGCCCAGGTCGAGGAGGCGCTCGAATGGGCCGGTCGGCGGCTGGGCGAAAAGCCCCTGCTGATCTACGCCTCGGCGCCGCCGGAGAGCGTGGCGCAGGCGCGCCAGGCGCTCGGCCAGGAACGCGCCGCGACGCTGGTCGAGGACGCGTTTCGCGCGCTCGCGCAGGGGCTCGTGGCGCGCGGTGCGCGCCGCTTCGTGGTCGCGGGCGGCGAAACCTCCGGCGCGGTGGTTGAGGCGCTCGGTGTGCGCGCGCTGGCGATCGGCCCAGAGATCTCGCCCGGCGTGCCCTGGACTGCGGCGGTCGACGGCAAGCCTTATCTCCTGGCGCTCAAATCTGGCAACTTCGGCGAGCGCGACTTTTTTTCCAGGGCCTTCGAGATACTGATATGACGGAGAACCGGCTGCGCGAAGCGATGGCATTGTTCGGCCAATCCCTGTATGCGCGCGGCTACGCGCACGGCAGCTCGGGCAATCTGTCCGCGCGCCTGCCCGACGGCCTGCTGGTTTCGCCGACGAATTCCTGCCTCGGCCGGCTCGACCCGGCGCGCATCTCGAAGGTAAACGCGGCGGGCGAGCACGTCTCGGGCGACCAGCCCTCGAAGGAGGCGTTCCTGCACCTGGCGATGTACCAGGAGCGTTCCGGCGCGCAGGGCATCGTACACCTGCACTGCACGCACTGCGTCGCGGTGTCCTGCATGTGCCATAAGGACGAGACCGACGTGTTGCCGCCGATCACCGCGTACTACGTCATGCGTATCGGCCGCCTGCCGCTGGTGCCCTATTACAAACCGGGCGACCGCGCGCTCGCCGAAGCGGTGCGCGCCAAGGCGAGGAAGCACCATGCGGTGCTGCTCGCCAATCACGGCCCCGTGGTGGCTGGCAAGTCGCTCGAGGACGCGGTCTATAACACCGAGGAGCTCGAGGAGACCGCCAAGCTCTTTCTGCTGCTCGGCAGCCGCGAAACACGCGTTCTCGACGCGGCGCAGATCGCCGAGCTGCAAGCCGCCTTTCCGAGCTAAGGTCGCGCTGTACGCCGTCATCGTAGGGTTCGAGAACCACCGGCGGGTCGTCGCCGTCTCACGACACTTTTATTCTCAGCGGTGCGCATCCGATGCGCGCCGCTTGCGCAGTGAGTCGCGTGATATTCTCGCCGCAGGCGGTGCGCAGCGGCTTCGCGATGATGTTTGCGCGATTCTGCTCTGCGCGATTCCTTGGGGGGAAATGACGTGAATCGCGACGCCGCAGTCCGCGGACTGCAATGGGTCGCTTGGGGCGTGGCCTGTTTTCTTCTCGTCGCCACTTTCGCCACGCAGACGCGCGGGCTGGGCGGTGTGGTGTGGCCTGCCGCGGGCGTCGCAGTTGCCGCCGCGCTGCATGCGGGAACGCGCATCTGGCCGGTGATCGCGCTGGGCGCCTTTGCCGGCGACCTCGCCGCGGGAGGCAGCCTCGGCACCGCGGGAACATCGTCGCTGGTGCTCGCCGTCGAGACGGCTGCCGCCGGCCAGCTCTTCGGCCGCGCGCTCGACTTCCGTCCCAGCCTTGAGCGCCTGCGCGATTCGCTGGTGCTGTTTTTCGGCACGCTTGGCGTCGCGGCGCTCGGTGCGCTGGCGGGTGTGCTGGCCGGTCCTGCGCCGACGGACGCGGTCACCGCCTGGCTCGCGTGGTGGACGCGCGACGCACTCGGGGTCTTGTTCATGACGCCGCTTGCGACGACCTGGCTGGAGAAGCCGCGCCGTCCCGTCGAGACTGGCGACGTAATCGGTGTCGGCCTGCTGCTCGCCGCAGTAGTTGCCATGGGCTTCGTGCTGTTCAGCGGCGTGGTCGGGGACACCGCCTCGCAGTATTTGATGTGGTTCGCGCTGTTCCCGCTCGCCGTGTCGGCCGCGACGCAGTTCGGCCCGCGCGAGATCTCGGTACTGAATTTCGCGCTTGCCGCGACCATGCTATGGGTAAGCCAGCCGGCGAGCTTCGTGCTCGGGTCTGCGCTTCCGCGCGCCGCACTGGTGGACGGATTCCTCGGCGCGGTGGCGCTTGCCACGCTTGCGCTCGCCTCGATCACCTCCGAGCACCGTCGCACCCGCGAGGGCCTGCGCGAAAGCGAGGAGCGCTTCCGGCGCCTTACCGCGCTGTCCGCGGACTGGTATTGGGAGCAGGACGTTCAGTTTCGCTTCACTTACGTGTCCGAGGGCGTGTTTGAGAAAACCGGGCTGAGCGTCGAGGAGCAACTTGGCAAGACGCGATGGGAGTTGCCTTCGCTCAGGATCGACGGCGATTGGGGCCGGCATCGTGCCGAGCTCGAGACGCACCAGTCATTTTTCGATCTCGAGATCCGGCACGACGACGCGAGCGGCGTCACGCGCTGGATGTCGGTGAGCGGCGAGCCGAAGCTCGACTCGCTTGGTCGCTTCGTCGGCTACCGCGGCGTCGGCCTGGACATTACGGAGCGCAAGCGCGCCGAGCGGCGCATCGAAGATCTGGCGACGCGCGATCCGCTCACCGGCCTGCCGAACCGCATCCTGTTCCGCGAGCGCCTGGCGCACGCGCTGGTGAGCGCGCAGCGCGACCGGGAATTGGTGGCGTTGCTGTTTGTCGACCTGGACCGCTTCAAGACCATCAACGACTCGCTCGGCCACGCGATCGGCGACCAGTTCCTGAAGGAGGTGGCACTGCGTTTCTCGGCAGCGACGCGTAAGGGCGACACGCTGGCCCGCCTGGGAGGCGACGAGTTCGTCGCGCTGCTCGAGGGTCTGCGCCACCCTGACGATGCCGGTCTGGTGGCGCAGAAGCTCATTGCCTCGCTCAGCGCCCCGGTGGACGTTGGCGGACACACCCTGACCGGCTCGTGTTCGGTGGGCATCAGCATCTACCCTGGCGACGCGGAAGACGCGACCACGTTGCTGCGCAACTCAGACATGGCGATGTATTCGGCGAAGGAGAGCGGTCGGCACAGCTATCGCTACTACTCGCACGACATGAACGTGCGCGCGATGGAGCGTCTGTCGATCGAGAGCCGGATGCGCGTGGCAATCGACAATGAGGAGTTTGAGCTGCACTTCCAGCCCCAGGTCAGCCTGCGCGACGGCCGGATCATCGGTGCCGAGGCGCTGCTGCGGTGGAAATACGCCGAGGAGAAGTCGATCGAGACGCAGCGCTTCGTTGCGGTGGCCGAGGAGACGGGCCTGATCCAGCCGCTCGGCGAATGGGTGCTGCGCACCGCCTGCCACCAGGGACGCGCCTGGTCCGGCGCGGGCGCGCCGCGCATCGCAGTCAACTGCTCGGTGCGCCAGTTCAGCCACTTGCTAATCGACTCGGTGGAGGAGGCCATCCGCTCGAGCGGGCTCGATCCGCAGCGCCTCGAGATCGAGATTACGGAAAGCTTGCTGATGTCCAATGTCCAGCAGAACATTCGCATCCTGCAGCGCCTTTCAGACCTCGGCGTGAAGGTGGCAATTGACGATTTCGGCACCGGCTACTCGTCGCTCGGCTACCTGCGGCGGCTGAAGATCGACACGATCAAAATCGACCGTACATTCGTGCAGGACATCGCGACACGGCAGGACGACGTCGCGATCGTGGGTGCCATCATCGCGCTCGCGCACAGCTTGCGCATGAACGTAGTCGCCGAGGGTGTCGAGACCGAGGCGCAGCGCGAGGTGCTGCGCTCGCTCGACTGCGACGAGGGGCAAGGGCACCTGTTTTCGCCGGCGGTGTCAGCGACGGAATTCGCGCAGGCACTCGCGCGGGGCCGCATGCGGGCGCACGCCATCTGAAGCTTTTGCGTTCGCGTCGCGCGCGGCGCGCAGGCGCCGGCGGCGCTCTCAGGCTGTCGCGGCCGCCGGTCTTGCGCGGCCCCGTCAATTGCGCAACAACAGGTCCTTGAACATGGTCCCTCCTCAGGATTTCGCCGGCGCGGGCGCCGGCGCCACTTTCTCGCGCCGCGCGCGCTGCAGCGCGATGATCAGGCCGAGCAGCAGCAGCGCCGGAATGAACATCCATTCCTTGTCCGGACGCTCGGTCGGCAGTTCAATGCCGCTGAACTTGAAGCCGGGTTCCAGGCCGAGCTTTGCCGCGCGGCTGCCGAAGCCGACCGGGCCGACGCCGACCTCATTGCCAAGCGCCATCACCGTAAGGCCGATCTTCTTCAGGCGCTCGCGCGCCGGTCCCGAATCGCCGAGTGGCAACAGCACGCCCTTGTTCACTGCCTTGCCCTCGATCGTCTCGCCCTCGACCCACACGCGCAGGTTGGCGCCGGCGGGTTTCGCCTCGATGACCTTCATCAGCTCGGTGGCCGGCACGCGCTCGAATGGCGGGTAGATCATGTCCCACCAGTAGCCGGGCCGGAACAGCGTGAAGGTAATCAGCAGCAGCGCGAGCGATTCGTAAAAGCGGCTCTTGACGAAGAAAAAGCCCTGCGTCGCCGCTGCGAATATCAGCATCGCCACCGTCGCGCTCACCACGGTGAGCAGCAGGTGCAAGGTGCTATCGATCCCGATCATCAGCAGCTGCGTATTGAAGATGAACAGGAACGGCAGGATTGCGGTGCGCATGCTGTAGAAGAACGCCGTAATGCCGGTCTTGATCGGGTCGGTGCGTGCGATCGCGGCGGCGGCGAACGAGGCGAGTCCGACCGGCGGCGTCACGTCGGCCATCAGGCCGAAATAGAACACGAACATGTGCACCGCGATGAGCGGCACCAGCAAGCCGCTTTGCGCGCCGAGCTCGACCACCACCGGCGCCATCAGCGTCGAGACCACGATGTAGTTCGCGGTGGTCGGCAGCCCCATGCCGAGGATCAGGCTGATCACGGCGACCAGCAGCAGCATGACGAACAGGTTGCCGCCCGAGATCAGCTCGACCAGCTCGGTCATTACCAGCCCGATGCCGGTGAGCGACACCGTGCCGACGATGATGCCGGCGGCCGCGGTGGCCACGCCAATGCCGATCATGTTTCGGGCGCCGGCCACCAGACCCTCGAACAGCTCGCGAAAGCCGCGCATCGTCGCGTCGACGAACGCACCGCGGCCGCGGAAGTACGCCGTCAGCGGGCGTTGCGTGACCAGGATCGCGATCATGAACAGTGTCGCCCAGAAGGCGGACAGGCCGGGCGAGAGCTGCTCGACCATCAGGCACCAGATCAGCACCACCACCGAGAGCAGGTAGTGCAGGCCGGACTTGAGCGTCGGCCCGGTCTCGGGCAGCTCGAAGACTGGCGAATCCGGATCGTCGAGCTCGAGTTCGGGCTGTTTCGCGCCGTACCACAGCAGGCTGAGATAGGCGGCGAGCAGCAGCACGCCGACGAGGTAGATGGCGGCGTCCGGAAACACCGCCTTGATCCAGCCGATGCCGTAGTAGACGAAGCCCGAGAGCACGATGAACCCGGCCACGGTCATCAGGAACGAGACTAGGCGCTGGCCGAAGCTCGACAGCGTGCGCCGCGGCAAGCCCTTCAGGTTTGCCTTCAGCGCTTCGAGGTGCACGATGTAGAACAGCGCGACGTAGGAGATGATCGCTGGCAGGAACGCATGCTTGATCACCTGCGTGTAGGGAATGCCGACGTACTCCACCATCAAAAAGGCGGCCGCGCCCATCACCGGGGGCATCAGTTGTCCGTTGACCGAGCTCGACACCTCGACCGCTGCGGCCTGGTCGGGTCGGTAGCCGACCCGCTTCATCAGGGGAATGGTGAAGGTGCCCGTGGTGACCACGTTGGCAATCGACGAGCCGGAGATGATTCCGGTTGCCGCCGAAGAGACCACCGCCGCCTTGGCCGGCCCGCCGCGCATGTGGCCGAGCAGCGCGAACGCCGATTTGATGAAATAGTTGCCTGCGCCCGCCCGGTCGAGCAGCGAGCCGAACAGCACGAACAGGAAGATGAAGCCCGTGGACACCCCGAGCGCGATGCCGAACACGCCCTCGGTGGTCAGCCACAGGTGCGACATTCCCTTGGAGAGCGACGCGCCCTTGTGCGCGATCATCTCGGGCATGTAAGCGCCGCCGAAGATGTAGACCAGAAACACGAGCGCGACGACCATCATCGCCGGCCCGAGCACGCGCCGTGCCGCTTCCAGCAGCAGGATGATGCCGGTCGCTGCGGCGACGAGGTCCATCGTCGTCGGCTGTCCGGGGCGGGTCGAGAGCTGCGTATAGAACAGGAACAGGTACGCGGCGCAGAACGCGCCGACCGCGGCGAACACCCAGTCCAGGGCGGGAACGTAACTGCGCGGCGAGCGCTTGAATGCCGGGTACGAGGTAAAGCCGAGAAAGATCGCGAAGGCGAGGTGGATCGAACGCGCCTCGGTATCGTTGAAGACGAAAATACCGAAAGCGAAGGGCAGCGGCGAGGCGTACCAGAGCTGGAACAGCGACCATGCGAGCGCGATGCCGAGCATCGCCTTGGCGACGGCACCTTTGGGCGCGCGGCCTCCGGTGTCCGACTCGGCCACCATTGCCTGAACCTTGGCTTGATCCGAAGCAGCCGGGTTGTCACTGTTCTCAGCCATGTCGCCTCCAGCGGCGCCTGTACGGCAGCGAGAGCCGATCCCTGATTCGGGCGGTCTCGATGCGGAAATCCGGAATGAAACAGGCCGGGCGCGCCACGCCCGGCCTCAGGGTGCTGCGAAAGCTTACATCCAGCCTTTTTCTTTGTAGTACTTCATCGCGCCGTCATGCAGCGGGGCCGAGAGGCCGTCCTTGATCATGTGCTTCGGATCAAGGTGTGCAAAGGCCGGGTGCAGCTTCTTGAAGTCGTCGAAATTCTCGAACACCGCCTTGACGACCTGGTACACCATATCCGAGGGCACCTTGCTCGAGGAGACGAAAGTCGCCAGCACGCCGTAGGTCTGCGTCGGTTCGGGATTGCCTGCGTACAGCCCGCCGGGGATCGTCGCCTTCGCATAGTAGGGGCTGCCCTTCAGGAGCTTGTCGATCGCCGGGCCCGTCAGCGACACGAGCTTCGCGCCACAGGTGGTGGTCGGATCCTGAATGTTGGCAGAGGGGTGGCCGACGCCATAGTAGAAGCCGTCGATCTTGTTGTCGCACAAGGCTGCGCCGTGCTCGTCCGCCTTGAGCTCCGAGGCGAGCGAGAAGTCGCCCGTTGTCCAGCCCATGGCGCCCAGCAGTTCTTCCATCGAGGCGCGCGTGCCGGAGCCAGGGTTGCCGACGTTGAAGCGCTTGCCTTTGAGATCGGCGAAGGTCTTGACGCCGGCCTCCTTGCGCACCAGCACCGTGAACGGCTCGGGATGGATCGAAAACGCCGCGCGCAGCTCCTTGAACGCACCCTGGTCCTTGAAGGCGCTGGTGCCCTTCGTGGAGTGGTACTGCCAGTCGGACTGCGCCACCCCCATGTCGAGCTCGCCGGCGCGGATGGTGTTGATGTTGTAGACCGAGCCGCCGGTGCTCTCGACCGAGCAGCGGATGCCGTGACTCTTGCGGTCCTTGTTCACCAGGCGGCAAATCGCGCCGCCCGCGGCGTAATACACGCCGGTGACGCCGCCCGTACCGATGGTGATGAACTTCTGCTGCGCCATGGCCATGCCGGGCGCGGCGAGCGCGCCCGCGAAGGCGAGGGCGCCGACGGCACTTAGCAATCTGGATACTTTAAACATAGGCTTCACTCCTCTCTCTGTGGTTGACGATTGCTGCGGCAGGCCCTGCGGCCCGCCAAACGCGAAACGCTCGATACATTTCCTCAATTCTTTCGAACGCGTGTTCGCTCAATTACGGGCCGAGCGGCTAGAACTCGACCCCGAGTTCGCTGATCAGCACCTCGCGGCGCCTGAGCTGCTGCACGGTGCGCGCACCGAGCCGCTCTGCGACCGTCGTGAGCAGGATCTCCGCAACCACGAACAGGGCCGCGGTGCTGTTGCCGAAGTAGCTGCCGCCGGTGTCGCAGACGAACACATGCTTGGCCACCGCCGCCAGCGGAGCGGCGTGCGAGTCGGTCAGCGCAATGACGTCCATCCCCTGGCCCGCCGCAGTGCGCGCCGTCTCGACCGTACCGCGCGTGTTCGGCGAGCAGCCGACGACGATCACCACGTCGTCCTCGTCGAGCTGCGCCAGGCCGTGCGCCATGCCGTGCTCCGAGCTGGCGAGCAGGCCGACGTCGCTGCGCAGCATGCCCAGGCCGTACGACAGGAAGTAGGCGACCGCGTGCATCTGGCGTGCGCCGTAGGCGCGCACCCGGCGCGCCTTGATCAGCCGCTGCGCGGCGGCGTCCAGCGCTTCGGCGTCGAGCCCATGCAGCGTGCTGTAAATATTTGCCGTTTCGCCCTCCGCAATGCGCTCTGCAAGCGAGCGGGAAGGGGCGTCTGTGCCGCCGCCGCGCAGCAGACGGCGCGCCTGCTCGCTGTAGAAATGCTGCTTGTCGGAGACGTGGTGGCGGAACACGTCCTGAAACGCGTTAAAGCCGCGGTAGCCCAGTTTCTTCGAGAGGCGCGTCAGCGTGGACGCGTTGACGCCGGCGGCTTCGGCCACTTCGGAGATCGAGCAGATCGCGGTCTGGCTGGGCGAATCGATAATGCTCGCGAGCGCCTTTGCCGCGCGCGCGCCGAGCCTGAGCTCCACCTTCCGTGTCTGCAAGTCGGCGACCAGGCCGCGCAGTTCCTCGAGGGTCTTGGGCGGCATCGGCTGCCTGGGAGTATCACGTACCATCCGTCCCCCTTTCGATCTGGAGACCATACTCGATTGTGAGCATTATTGCAAAAATTTTTGCGTAATGCTTTAGGCCGCAATTTTTTTTGCCTTCTTGAGCGAGGATCGGGACGGGCGTTGATCGCGTACGCAGGAGCGGCGCGGTAAAGTCATCCCGTGGCCCCGCTGATCGCACATCTCGCCGCCACCGTGCTAGCGGTTACGTTCGTGGGCTGCGCGCTGCCCACGGCGGGGCAGCGCGTGCCCGACCCGCTGGATGTCGACGTTTCTCAGTTGCCGACGCCGCACGCCGTGGTCGACGCGATGCTGCGGCTGGCCGGCGTGGGCGCGGGCGACGTGCTCTACGACCTCGGGGCCGGTGACGGTCGCATCGTGATCGCCGCGGCGCGCAGCTACGGCATTCGCGCGGTCGGCATCGAGCTCGACGCGCGCAAGGCAGCCGAGGCGCGCGCCAACGTCGAGCGCGCCGGGCTCGCCGGCCGGGTCGAGATCCGGCACGGCGACGCCTTCGACGCCGACTTGCGGGAGGCGAGCGTCGTCACGCTTTTCCTGTTCCCGGAGATCAACGAGCGCCTCGCGCCGAAACTGCGTGCCGAACTGCGTCCCGGCGCGCGCATCGTGTCGCACCGCTTCGGGCTCGGTGACTGGCCGCCCGAGCGCCGCGTCGAGGTGCACCGCCACCCGCTCATGCTCTGGATCTTGCGCTAGCGTTCGAGCCCCGGTCGCGCTCTGCGCGACCGTCGGCCCGGTATCTGGCTAACGTCCGCTCCGGGGGTGCGCGCCGCCGGACTCGTCCCGGATCGACGGTGCGGGGCTTTCGTGGATGGTGTCGATGTGACCGAGGTCGTAGCTTCTCAAGCGCAAATCGACGGTGCGCTCCTCAACCCAGGCATCGTCGATCGTCGTTGCGCGGTAGACGAGGAAATGGATCGTCACGGCGAACCCCCAGACGAGGAGCGGCCAGAACGCCCACCACGGCGCTCCCGTATAAACGTTGGCGGCAGTCAGCGCAGCGTTGACGAGGACGAAGGCGAGCAGATGCCATCGAAAGGCACGCACCGCCGGTGACCGACCGGGAACCTGAGACGGCGGTGCGGCGTCGGGTGCGCTCACGGGGCGCTCAATGCTGACCGGGAGATTCCGCGAGCGACGGGTAGGCCTGTGCGATCGCGAGCAGGCGCCGGCAATACCAAAGCCACAGCAGCATCGCCGCAATCAGGAGCATCTTGTCGCCCGCGCCGAGGCTCGGGTGGAATCCGAACAGGGCAAAATACAGCAGCGCCGCGACCGGCGCGCTCGCGCAATACAATGCCGACCATACGCTGACGGTGGCACCGAGCAACAGGGCGGCGCAAACCTGCGTAAAGGCATAGAGCGAGACGCCCTGCGCGCCGCCGTGCGGCAGCCGGTCTGACAGGGCTGCCATTGCAACGAGCGCGAACAACACGCCGGTGAGCACGGCATAGAACAGAATCTCGTACTCGGCCTGGCGGCGCGTCATGCGCGCGACGGGGACCAGATAGGGCGTGCGCTGGTCGTCCCAGACGTATTTCCGGAAGAACTTTTCCATGTCCATGGTGCCGGCGGCCTCAGCCGCCGGTCAGGATCTTCGAGGTTCGCTCGCGCAACGCATCGTCGGGCGCGGCGAGCGCGTCCATGGCTCCATCGAGCTTGACGCGCTCCTTGCCCTCGATCTTAGTGTCCTCCTCGGGCCATTCGAGCGTCATCAGCGGAAAGCGCCGCGCCGGGTCGCCGAACAGGACCAGCACCACCTGCAGCCAGACCGAAAGGCCGGCAACCACCACGGTAATCAGCCCGAAAACGAGCACGCTCTTGATGATCCAGCGATGCGTCAGGCCTACCGTCGAGGTCGACTGTTCGTTCATTCCGTACGAGCCGTACGCGTAGCCGATCGCGAACCAGAGAATCGTGAGGGTGAAGGGGATGAGGAATACGGAGATTCCAACCAGCTCCAGCCACGCTTTCTTGCGCAGCACCAGCCGCTCGCGGATCAGGTCGACGCGCACGTGCGTGTTGTGGATGTAGCCGTAGCCGAGAACCAGTGCGAACAGCGCCGCATGAAAATGCCATTCCAGTTCCTGCAGCATGGTCGATTCGAACAGGCGGCCGAAGGTCGAGACCATGAATACCTGCAGGCCATGCTGGATGCCATCGTCGTCGAGCCAGTGGATCTTGCGCGCGACGACGTCGAGGACTGTAAACAGCACCATCGGCATGACCAGCCAGGAACCCCAGCGCCCGGTGAAATCGACGAACCGGCGCAGGCGTTCGCTCAGCCGCAGCACGAAGGGCAGCGCCTCGGCGGGTTGCGCCGCCGCCGGCGAGGTGGAGGAAGTGATCGTTTCGTCGCTTGCTGCCATGGATCGCTTCCTTATTGTGTCGTCCGGATCAGCCACAGCGCCACGTCCGGGAAAGCCATGACGATGATCAGCGCCGCGAGCTGCAGCAGCACGAATGGAATGATGCCCTTGTAGATGGCCTGGATCTTGATTTCCTTCGGCGCGATGCCCTTCAGGTAAAACAGCGCGAAGCCGAACGGCGGCGTCAGGAACGAGGTTTGCAGGTTGACCGCCATCAGGACGATGAACCAGATCGTGATGTCCGTCTTCGGCACGTGGTCGCCGAAGTCGAGCCCCGCGACCAGCGGCGCGAACACCGGCAGCACGATCAGGGTGATCTCGATCCAATCGAGGAAGAAGCCCAGCACGAAGGTGATTCCCATGATCAGGAACAGGAATCCCCAGTCCGTCAGGCCCGAGCTCCTGATCAGGTGCTCGACGATGTCGTCGCCGCCAAGCGAGCGATAGACGTAGGCGAAGCAGGTCGCGCTGATGATGATGAAGAAAATCATCGCGACGGTGCGCGCTGCGGTGTGGCAGACGCCCTGCAGCACGTCAAAGGTGAGCCGGCCGTTGAACAGCGCCAGCAGCAGGGCGCCGAACGCGCCCACGGCACCGGCCTCGCTCGGCGTCGACCAGCCGAACAGGATCGAACCCTTGATCAACCCGATCAGGAACACCGGCGGGAAGAACGCCCTGCCGAGCAGGCCTGCCATCTTCTCTTTGGGCACCGCCAGCATGTCGGGCGGCAGCGGCGGCGCCATCGACGGCTTGACCCACGCGACAAAGACGACGAACAGCACGTAGAGAAACGCGAGCGCCAGCCCGGGAATGATTGCCGCGGAGAATGCGTCGCCCGCGGAGACCGACAGCAGGTCGGCCATGATGATCAGCATGATGCTCGGCGGGATCAGGATGCCGAGCGTGCCCGAGGCGGCGATGGTGCCGCAGGCCAGGCCATGGTTGTAGCCCTGGCGCATCATCGTCGGCAGCGCGAGCGCAGTCATCATCGTCACCGAGGCGCCGATGATGCCGGTCATCGCGGCGAGGATCGTGCCCATGATGGTGACCGCCAGGGCGAGCGCCCCGGGCACCCGCTTGAGCAGCACCTGCACGCAGTACAGCAGGTCGTTCGCGATCCCGCTGCGTTCCATCATCACGCCCATGAAGACGAACGCCGGGACCGCCACCAGCACCAGATTCTCGGCCGCCTGGCCCCAGATGCGGGGCATGAAGTTGAAGAACTCGATCAGCTTGAAGACGCCGAGGAAATAGCCTATCAGGCCGAACAGCATCGCCAGCCCGCCGAGAATGAACGCTACCGGGAACCCGGAGAACAGCAGGAACGCCAGCGTCATGAACATGACGAGCGGCAGGTATTCGTGAACCTTGTACACGAACTCCTCGCGCGCTTCGCCTTCCAGGCCCGAGACGTAGGCGTAGCCCGCGCCGAGCAACACCAGCACGGCGATGAGCACGACGTAGCGGTTCAGCAGACGGCCGCCGATTCTCAGCAGCAGCTCCATACGAGCCCCTTCAGAAGGAGATCATGCCGATGAACGAAACCGCCGGGGCGCTTGCGCGCTCCGGCGGTTCCGGCCGATGCATTGCGCGTGCATCGCGCGCGCCACTCGCTTACTTGAGGTACGTCGCCTTCATCAGCTGCGAGTCACCCCAGATCTTGTACTTCTTGCGGAAGGCATAGAAGCTGTCCGCGACCTTCTTGAACAGCGGATCCTTGGCTGATTGCTCCTGCACCACCTCCTGCCACGCCTTTTCGAACACGGCGAGGTCTTCGTCGCTCCAGCGGCGGTTCTTGACGCCGTATTTCTCGACGTTCTCGTTCATCGCGTCCGGGTTGCGCCACTCGGTTTCGGCGAAGGTCGCCATCACCGATTCGCCCAGCGCCAGCTCGAGGAGCTTTTTGTGGCTCTTCGACAGCGCCTCGAAGGCTTTCTTGTTCATCAGCAGTTCGGACACCGAGACCTGCTGGTGCCAGCCCGGGAAGTAGTTGTTCTTCGCGATCTGATGGAAGCCGAGCTGCTGGTCGATCGAGGGCATCGAGAACTCCGTGGCATCGATCACGCCGCGCTCGAGCGCGGGATAGATGTCCGCTCCCGCGAGCAGCTGCGTCGACACGCCGAGCTTCTGCATCACCTGCGCCCCGAGGCCGAAGAAGCGCATCTTCAGGCCCTTCAGCTGGTTGAGCGACTTGACCTCGTTCTTGAACCAGCCCGAGGTCTCGGGTCCGATCGCGAAGCAGTCCATCGCGAGCAGGCCGTGCTCGCCGTAGATTTCGTTGCGCAGCTTGTCGCCCCCGCCGTGGCGCTTCCACGCCATGAACTCGCCGAAGGTCGGCCCGAACGGAACCGTGGTGAAGAACGAGATCCCCGGCCCAAGCTTGCCGGTGTGGTAGCCCGGGGTGGTCCAGCAGGACTCGACCGAACCCTTGGAGGCCGGGTCGAAGCACTCGAGCGCCGGCACCAGCGCGCCGGGTTCGAAGAACTTGATGTTGAAACTCCCGCCCGACGCCTCGGTGACGTTTTTCGCGAAACGTACGCCGGATGTGCCCAAGTGCGCCAGGGTGCTGCCGAAGGCGCTTTGCATCTTCCAGTTCACTTTCTTCTGCGCGAACGCGCTGCCAGAGGTTGCCGCAAGCGCAACGGCGACCCCGGCGGTCATTACCTTTAGCGATGTGTTCAGCTTCATGATTTCCTCCTCCAGTTGGTCTCCGATTGCGCCAGTCCCGAACGCTGGCTACGCCAGGTTTTGGCCGCGCTTGCGGTCCGCCGATTTGCCGCGGATCGGGCCATGATAGTTCACTGGCCGGGGAATTCCAACCTCCGGCAGGGACCGCGGGGCGCTCAATCGATACGCGCCGCGCTCGAGGCGGGGTCGCTCGATGGCGATTCGGCCCCGGTCCCGCTACATGCTGGCCACCCCTTTGAAAGGACCGTTGCGCGATTCGAGGTGGACGTCATCCGCGCAAGCCCAGCCTTGCGCCTCGACGCTCGATTGTCGCACTGCGGCAAGCGCCCGTCCGGTAGACGCCGATTTTCACCCGGGCGGCACTGCCGCCGTCGCGGGCTTGCGCATTGAGCGGCGCCATCACGATTCACCTATCATGTGCGCCACCTTACCGATCGGGCAAGCATATGGCCGATGATGACCTGCCCATCGTCGACGCCCACCAGCATTTCTGGGACCTCGCGCGCAATCGGCATGCGTGGCTGCAGGACGAGCCGCTGATCGATTTTCGCTACGGCGATTACTCGGCGCTCCCGCGCCGCTACCTGCCGGTCCACTACCGGACTGACGCCGGCACTCATCGCGTAGTCAAGACAGTTTACGTCGAGGCCGAATGGAATCCGTCCGACCCGATCGGCGAGACCCGCTGGGTGAGCGAGCTCGCCGCGCAGCATGGCATTCCGAACGCGATCGTGGCGCAGGCCTGGCTCGACCGGGACGACGTTGCCGACGTGCTCGCGGGGCAGGCCGCGAACCCGCTGGTGCGCGGCATCCGCCACAAGCCGCGCGCGGCCGCCACGCCGCAGGCGGTGGTGCGCGGCGCGCCGGGCTCGATGGGCGATGCGCGCTGGCGTGCGGGCTACGCGCTGCTCGAGCGCCACGGTCTGCACTTCGAGCTGCAGACGCCATGGTGGCATCTGGCCGAGGCGGCCGAGCTCGCGGATGCGTTTCCGCGCACCACCATCGTGCTCAACCATACCGGGTTACCCGCAGATCGAAGCGCGGCCGGTCTCGCCGGCTGGCGCGCCGCGCTGCGCCCGTTCGCCGAGCGCCCGAACGTGGTGCTCAAGATTTCCGGGCTTGGACTGCCGGGCCGGCCCTGGAGCATTGCGGACAACGCGCCGGTGGTGCGCGAAGCAATTGCGCTCTTCGGCGCGCATCGCTGCATGCTCGCGAGCAACTTTCCGGTCGACAGCCTGATCGCGAGCTTCGACACGATCTACTCCGGCTTCAAGGCGATCATCGCCGACTTGCCTGCCGCCGAGCGCAAGGCGCTGCTGCATGACAATGCCGAGCGCACTTACCGTATGCTGGGCTGAGGCGCAGCGCTCGCGTCGGCCCGCGCCGCTTCGCCGGGCGGGCGGGAAGGCAAGTTGAATTTGCCTCCGGATGAGGCCATCATTTGCAAGCGCCGCGAACCGCTCGGCGAGCAGCTCGACAAAAGGGGCTTATGTCGGAATCCGCGACCACGAACCAGGGCGAATACGAAATCCGCTTCGAACCTTGCGCCAAGCGCGTGCGCGTCGAGTTCAACGGCACCTGGGTTGCGGATTCGTCGCGCGCGATCGTGGTGCACGAGACGCGCGCGCCGCTGATGCACTATTTCCCGCTCGAGGACGTCCGCATGGACTTCTTCGAGAAGACCAAGTTGCAGACTCATTGTCCGTTCAAGGGCAACGCAAGCTACTGGACGATCAGCGTGGGCGACCAGGTCGCGGAGAACGCGGCCTGGGCTTACGAGGACCCGTTCCGGGACGCGCACCCGATCCGGGGCTACATCTCCTTTTACCGCAACAAGATCGCCGCGCTGTACGAGGGCGACGAGGAGGTCGCGTTTCTGGATCAACCGACCGCGAGCATGCATGCCAATCCGCTCGCCGGGTGGCTGCTCGCCGAGGCCTGGAAGGCGACTTCGACCAAGCGGCTGATGGCGAAGCTCTGCGCGTTCCTGAAACAAGCCGGTTACCCGGTGGCGCGGATGACAGTGATCATGCCGACGCTGCATCCGCAGATTTTTGCCGCGGTGCTCGTGTGGCGCGAGGATGCGCCGGAAGTGAAGGTGATCTTCGAGCAGCACGATATCCTGCAGCAGCCGCGTTTCGCCGACAGCCCGTTTGCACCCATCATCCGCGGCGCCGGCGGGGTGCGGCGCCGCCTCGAGGACGACGACGTGCGGCTCGATTTCCCGGTGGTGCGCGACCTGCACAAGGAAGGCGCCACCGACTATGCGGCGATGCCGTTCCGCTTTTCGGACGGGCAGATCAACGTCATGTCGATGACCTCGTTCACCAAAGGTGGATTCAGCACCGCGCATCTCGGACAGATCTACGAGGTGCTGCCCATCCTGGCGAGCCTGTTCGAAGTGCACGCGCAGCGTCGTACCGCCGTCGGCCTGCTCGAAACCTACCTTGGCCGGCACACCGGCAGGCGGGTGCTCGAGGGCCATGTCAGACACGGCGTAGGCGAGCATATCCACTCGGTGATCTGGTTCTGCGACTTCCGCGACTCGACCGCCCTTTCGGAGAGCATGGCGCGCGAGGTCTACCTGGAGCATCTGAACCGGTTCTTCAACTGCATGGCCGGGGCGGTGATCGATAACGGTGGCGAAGTGCTGCGTTTCATCGGCGACGCCGTGCTCGCCATCTTCCCGATCGCGGAATCGGCCAGGCAGGTGCGCTCGACGGCGACCGGGACAATCGAGGCGTGCCGGCGTGCGATCAAGGCGGCCAATGCGGCGGCCGAGCGCATCCGCATGGTGAACGAAACCCATCCAGACCTGCCGCCCCTGCGCTACGGCATCGGGCTGCACCTCGGTACCGTCACCTACGGCAACATCGGCATCCCGCAACGGCTCGAGTTCACCGTCATCGGGTCCGCGGCCAACGAAGCGGCGCGCGTCGAGAGCATGACGAAGGAACTGCAAAAGACAGTGCTCCTGTCCTCGACCTTCGCCGACAAGTACCCGGGCAAGCTGGTTTCGGTCGGACGTCACGCACTCAAGGGCCTGGAAGGCGAGCGCGAGTTGTTCACGCTGCCGGA